>Ga0307518_10000258_pt1 | contig 40038 bp, 50 predicted proteins | sample 25_EM_MG_FD_203889 | JGI IMG/M metagenome (GOLD analysis project Ga0307518, IMG submission 203889) | Populus trichocarpa ectomycorrhiza microbial communities from riparian zone in the Pacific Northwest, United States - 25_EM | ecosystem: Host-associated > Plants > Roots > Unclassified | place... | reverse complement strand
CAATTCAACAGCAGAAACGTGCGAAACGATCAGTGCTCATCTCTGAGTGATGAGTTGGTTGTTATCACTCCGAACTTGTGGTAGTGACTAAAATCCCCTTACGGAGACGCTCCTTGGACCGAAAAGAATTGGGAGGAACATGATCCGGGGACCAAAAGGTGGTGCGATGAACATCTACCCAACAAGGGACGACACACTGAATCCCCAGCGAGACAGATGGCGTAGCAACGAGAACTTCACGGAGAACGATAATTGCGCCAGGCATTGTGACATAAGAATAAGCTCGAAGAGCGATCAATGAAGTTTATATAGCGCGAAATCGCACCGGATCAGAGAGAGGATGCCGTCTTCCTGCACCGCCGTTCATCAGGTGAAGTCCGCATAACAACATAAGTTGGCATATGAGGCGGAGCGAAACTCCAAGCCAAAGGTAGTGAAGAAAAGGAAACCAAAACAGAAACGAAACGAGACGACAAGCGTATGATGTAAGTGTTTGTGGGCAGTGACCAACGTAACAAACGATGCAGTGAGAGGTCCGGCAACTCCTTGACCTGTGCCCCGATTGGTCCAGCGGTGGTATACTGACATTCAGTGAGAGGTCTAGCAACTCCTGGTCCTGGGTTCATGGGTTTCCAGCGGTGGTCTACCGACATGACTGTACAGTTAGCGTGGACATGCCCTGTCAAAGCCCCCCCTCAGTAGCATGTGTCGGCATAGTCTCGAAGTAGTGGTGGTGATGTTGAAAAACAGAAAATTTTGGCATGTCTGTGAGCATCGACTGGTTTTGTTGGCGGAGATAATGATGTTGGCATGCTGAGCCAAGGCAGAGCATGACTTGTCGGCGATGGGAAACGTTGACGAGAACACAGTCAACGGCGACGGAGGCAGTCGACGGCATACCGAGAACGAGAGGTAGAACACCTCTCTGTGCGTAGGCAGCGTGCTGAATGCGCTGCTCTTTGTTCATGTCAGCGTGGGAAAAAACTCGACATGTACGAGTTCAAGAGGCCAGGAGGAGACGAAATTAGTACCTTTCCGACTGTTTCAGAGTCTTCTCACCTAGTCCCATGACGCCCCCCCAGCACACCGCTTGGCACGAGAACACCCCCAACCATCCACTAACGGTTTACACGGATGGCTCATGCCTTCGCAATGGGCAAATTAATACAGGGCAGTCTGCGGTGCAGGCGTTTGGTTCGCCGAGAATCATCCCCTGAACAGGGCAATCCGAGTCAACACACAGTCTAACCGGACTGGAGAGATTGCCGCCGTGGCAGTCGCCTTACAACTTGCTCCAGGCTTCTTCTGACCTGACGATTATCACAGACTCCAGATATGTTATCCACTTCGGAAGACTCTGGCTGGATAAAAGTCCCAAACGCAGACTGGATAAAAGCGGCAGCCTTCCAACTCCGCAAGAGATGCGCACCAACCCAATGATTTTAAATGGGCGAGGGATCATAACGGAGCTAAGCAACTACCCGATGGCATCGACATGGTCGTCCCTCGGGCTATTACATACATACGCCTTCTCAATCAACCACCTCGATCAGAATCAACTTAGAACGAGTCCGTGGCACCCTAGAGGATGTAAACATACGACTGGGAACTGACGCCCAATTTTGGAAAGAATGCAGGCACCCCGATATAAGGCGACCTGTACAAATCTTTAAAGCCTTACACGGCGCGCTGCGTATAGGTGACTTCTGGTCTGATATCCCACAACATGGCAGAGCACAATGCGTCAGCTGTCACAGTACACCGCAATCCCTGGAACACATCCTGCTGGACTGCGAGAACCCAGCGATCGCCACTATTTGGCAACTATGTAGCTCGGCAAGTGTGGCTGGCATCTTTCGGCCCGTGACCTGACGTTTCGCTTGGCCCAATTTAGGCTGTAGTAGCTTGCCCTCCCGACACCAGACAACGAACGGAAGACGAGAATAGGACCATCCAGACTAGTCCGTATACTCCTATCAGAGTCGGCTCACCTGATCTGGGTTCCAAACGCAATGAGGGCACAGGGTACAACTGCGAACTGATATATCAAAATAAATGACTATTAAATTAATCAAACGTCTTGTGAGTTTGACACGTAGCAACTAAATATTCTGACAATACGCCCACCAAAGAAAAATGCCTGCCGAACTCCTTTCGCTTTCAGGTCTCTTGTCCCTGGAATTGAACGATTGGAAAGTCGGATCCAGCAAAATAACGACCTGAAAGCTGAGCTCTGTCAGCAAGCCGGGTTGAAAACTATACCTGTACCACAACCTCAGCGGCGCATACATAGCTACATGAGGAAATTGTCTTGCGGACGATGGAGGTTATACCTATCATGCAAAAATTGATTCCGGGGCCAGCTCATGGTACTAATATGCCCCAGTGGCACCGAGGAATATAAAAATAACAGCTTTGCAACTCACGGGTGTCCACGAGTATCTGCTGGTCATCCTATTTCCCCACATCGTGATAGCTAGTGTACGGCAGCGGCGACGCCCACGCAATTCACGAATCAGTGACTTCCGCTGCCTAAATCCCCTCTCGTCTTCAGCAAGGCAATGAGTACTTTGCCCCAGTCTCTAGGGTCCTATGCTCGTGGTCTACAAGGGCCCTTAATTGGGTCCTTCATCAGCATTTTGTGAGTTCCGCCCATCAGTTCAACTAGTATCATCGACCAAGGCTGAGCTGCATGAACTGGCAGACTTTACGGGGTTAGCTGTGTGCTTACTTTCCTCTATTTTCAGACCTACCCAGACGACCACGTATGGCTGAAGTGTTTGGTACGACCGTAACCTGACCCCCGTGATAAGTAAACTGAATGCTTTGTGTCAGGTGGCAATTATTTGGTATAGATCTAGTGACCTTCTGCATGGTCATTCACCGATCCCTCATACATCATTTTTCAGGATTCTCGAGTCTATTCACACTGGATTCTTGGTATCATTCAACAATACCTGTTTTATCAATGGATTCGGCGACCTTGTCGTACTCCGTCGGATACCTTGGTGCGTTTACTTGATTTTGCTTATCCATCAGTTCTCAGTTCAACGACCAGGGATCTTCTGGTGTGTACCACTGTCACGTCCGTCTGGTCACAGAAAGATTCGTCTGACAACCATTCAGGTTTCTTTTGAAATAAGCGTGAGTCTAAATAACCTTGATCTTGCTCAATACCCCACATCCTTGGGTTTGCAGTTCCTTATCACATTAATCGTGAATTTGTATGGGCACATTGATTCATCCGTTGCGTGGACCTATAGACATTCCTCTCCGTTTTAGGTTTTTCATCTGGAGAGTATGGAGATGTATGTCGTCGGAAGGTTCTTTTGTTTTCGGAAACCTTAACCCCTGCTGCAGTTTCCAAGAAAATCTGGGCTGTTGGCCTGCTAGTAAGCTCTTCCACTTATGATCGATTTATGGTCGGACTGGACAAATCACAGCTACTTTTATCGACCACTCGCTATGGTATGTATCATGCTGCCTGTCTAGTATTCAGTAGTTAACGCCTATGGCTGCAGTGATAGCTACAGTTGCATTATCGTTGGGGTGGGTGGCTACCTCGAAATTCGCAGGGGAGGTGCTATCCTGACGCCGACGCACAGCTTTCATTATTCTAGCTGGGCGTCATTCAAGGATCATGCATATGTAGGTCATGTTTAATTTTCTCTGATTCTGACCTGCCTACAAAATCTTCCCTTAGGCACTCCTGGCTGTCGCATTGGGTGTTGCTGTCCTTGGAGACACACTATTAGCGCTGATTCTTGCGTACTATTTACGTGACAAACGTACACCAGGGTAATAATCGCGAGTTCTGAATGGCGTAGACGTCTCACGATCGTTTGGCAGTTCTGCCCAACTGGTTACTCGAGTACTGGCATATGTTGTTGCGACTGGCGCACTCACAAGGTTTTTACGCCTCTACCTTACTGCGACTGCCATCTATCTGACGTCCAGAACCCAGCATAGTCGTGATAATGGAGCTCATTTTTGTAAGTTTGAGTGCTGCTCCTAGGGATGACACTTGAACTGGGATGTCTGACGTAGATCTTGGTCTTCCCGGACACCCTGGCATTCGTTCCATTCGGACTGGTACTGGTGAGATGTAAGGTCGACACTTGCTTTGACGCGCGATGTAAGATCCACTGATCGTATTGCAGTATACGCGAACTCGGCAATGCTGTCGTAAGCCTACCGCAATCCTTCTACCGATAACGCTGTCGTTGACATGTGCGAACCCGTGTAGCCTCAATTTGCGACAGCATCAGAGGAAACCTCTTCAGGGAGTCTCGATCCCACTTTACAATAGCAACCCTTCGATCAAAACAAGTTGTTGAATGCCCTTCTACTACCCTGACGTTTCTTGTCTCGTATATAGCGTTTTCTTCCAAACGTTTGGTTATTGAACTCGTCAAAAGGTGGACGCAGCAGAGAAGCAGTTTCAGTCCATAACGAAATTCCACTAATAACAGATTCATGTCGACCCCAGACATAATTTCGACGAAAACATTGGCCACAAGCGTGATCGTGATGCGATGTCCCCAGGTCCCACCACAGTTTTATCTTGAGCTGCCACGCTCGGGGAAGTATGTACCGGATGTCGCCAGCATGAACATTGCTTGGTATGGCAGTTATTGATGGGGGCGCAGGAATGGGCTACGGTGTGGCATGCAAAGTCTATGTACTAGTACAATAGCTTGGGCAGCTCCCCTTTACATTACAGCTGCACATTGGCATCGTAATCGCCATCATTGTGGTACTGGGTGGAAGGAAGCTCCTCGCAATCCTACGACAGGGCGAAGGTCGAGGTCAAATTGAAGGTCGATCAGTGTGAAGTGTCTACTACTACTCGGAGCTCGTAGTACGACTACGCTTGGCTTTTTGCGACACGACAGGGGCTGCAAGGCTTCCTATTGAGTTAAGTGAACCTTGCCAGGCAAGGTAACCTATTTACATTCATTTCCATCACTCGAAAGCCATCTTCGCCGGCAGAACCCTTGCTTGACTCTACAGTTTCCTCGACTGTGTTAGCGCTTCAGTTCTCGTCCTAAACGTGGGACTCTCGATTGCACAACATATCTGCGTTTTAAGGGATCGAATCTCTCTACATGCCCTTAAAAAGGAAGAAGTTCAGTCGTCCAAAAGCAAGTGACTCACTCGAATATCTCCTCACACTTCCTTTGCCGAAGTGAACAGACTCAGATCTTATCTTATTCATGGTCAATACCAGAGTTGTGCTCATTGGTGTCGGGTAAGCAATGTTGTCCACTACACATACGTTCTCATCAAGCAACATTTACAGAGGAGCGACGTGTTCGGGGAAGACAACTCTTGCCAAACACCTCCGCAGGATTTTGCCAAACAGCGTCATTGTTCATCAAGATGTGAGTGCACTGTATTACTGTGATCCAGACTGATAACATCGAGTCACAGGATTTTGCTCCGGTGTGTAATGAATACCCAATCTTACCGTGATGCCCCCGACCCACTGGAATTATCCCTGAGGTAGCCTGAAGAACTCGTTCCTGTTCACCCTATTCACAAAGTTCAAGATTGGGATAATCCCGAGGGGGCGATAGACTGGCCTCGATTCAGGCAATTCTTGAGGGATGTGAAACAGGACGGAAAAATCCCGCCGGGCCACAAAAGCCATGACCAACTCAATGAACAGAAGGAATTCCCAATCGATCCGGAGTGCTTCACGAAATGGAAGGTACACTTTGAAGAGGTCGAATGTCAGGCTCGCGAGTTCGGGATTGAGATTACATGGGTTCTTGTTGACGGTTTCCTACTTTATTGGGACCAGGTATGAGCATTGTAATCAGAAGGAACGTGTCTTATCGCATTCTCCCAGGAGTCGATGGCCCAGTTAGATATCCGTATATTTTTGCGTGTCTGTGGCAATACGTTGATGGAGCGGAGACGTGGGCGGGATTATTACATAGCAGGTAAGGTCACTGAACGGAATAACTGCTCCCCGCTAAGAAACAGCGATTAACGCTCCCTCTCCCCGTTCTCCTGCGGTTTTCGCATATCTCCACTCAACATGAATCACCCCACCTCCTTATCCTCGCATCCGTGAAAACCATCCCCTGGCCTCTGCGTGCATTCCCATTGTTCCTTGGAGAGCAATACATTCCAGATGGTTCTGTGTGGCGTGACCCACCGCAATATTGGGAGCATATTGTATGGCCTGCATATGTCTCAGCGCACAAACACATGTTTGAGGGTGGTGACGTAGAATCGGGGAAGCCAACCAGGGATGCAGTGCATGGGATGCTGATATTGGAGAACGAGAAGCTGACTACTACGGATGTTGTAAACCAATGTTGCGAGGAAATAGCACGGGTTCCAGTACTAGAGTCACCTAATCTACTGTAGTATTGTTATTAGAATAATATGCCTTGATCCTTGTGTTTTCTAGTGCCCGTGAAAATGGAAAGGAAATCATAGATTCTGACAGTGACTGGAGATCTTGGACCGGCTGACATAACCCGGAATCACATGTATGTCCGCTCAAGAGCTTTGCATCTGATTGGTTGTCGGTACGGTACAAGTACATTGCAGCACACCGGATATAACTTCGTCCATCACCCACCCACCTCGCACATTTGAGTACAGCTATGGCACAAATAATCGTCGTCGGCGGTGGCCTTGCAGGTCTCTCCGCCGCTCACACCCTTCTTGAACGCGGCGCCAATGTCCTCCTCCTCGACAAGCAGGGGTACGTCTCAGGACATTAGCTCTCGCCCATACTAACCCGAACACTGAAGCTTCATGGGGGGTAACTCCACTAAGGCAACCTCTGGCATCAACGGCGCTGGTACCCAGACTCAACAGGAGCTAGGCATCCCTGACAATGCCAAGGTCTTCTTCGAGGACACGAAGCGTTCAGTCAGTTGTTACTTGTTATTGAGGTTGCATGTTGTTGATATTATCACTCGAGGCTCGTGACCTAGCCCGTGATGACCTCATCCGAGTCCTCACGGGACGCTCTGGCGACGCCGTCAACTGGCTTCAGAATAAATTCGGCCTCGATCTTTCCAAGGTCGCTCGTTTGGGCGGTCACAGTCAACCTCGCACGCACCGTGGTAATGCACAGTTCCCGGGAATGGTGCGTGTTCGCACTGAAAGCGGGACATGTGTACTTATCTCCGCACGTCGTTCATTCAGGTTATCACATATGCTCAAATGGAGCGGCTTGAAGACCTAGCAGTCTCTCAGCCAGACCGTGTCAAGATTTACAAGAAGGCACGTGTGACCAGGCTATTGAAAGATGAATCGGGAGCCATTTTAGGCGTGGAGTACATTCGTAGTGGGAAGACTGAGACTGCATATGGTCCTGTCATCCTCGCAACCGGGGGTTACGCTGCAGACTTCACTCCCGATTCACTCTTGAAGAGGCACCGGCCGGAGTACTATGATCTGCCAACTACTAATGGCGACCACTGTACCGGTGACGGACAGAAGATGGCCATGGCGATCGGTGCTAATGCGGTTGATCTTGAAAAGGTGCAGGTACACCCCACTGGTCTCGTCGACCCCAATGAGCCGGATGCGAAAGTCAAGTTCTTGGCAGCTGAGGCACTTCGTGGTGTCGGTGGTCTGCTTCTGGACAAGAACGGTGACCGATTCGTAGACGAGCTTCAACATCGTGACTATGTCACTGGCAAGATGTGGGAGAACGGCAAGGTAAGTTATGCCTAAATGGTATTAGGCATGTGTTCATATGTCTTAGTATCCCATTCGACTTGTTCTCAATGGGCAAGCATCGAAGGAAATTGAGTGGCATTGTAAGCACTACGTCGGTCGTGGGTTGATGAAACGCTTTGAGAGCGGAGAGGCCCTTGCGAAAGAGATGGGCATCTCACCTCAGTATCTGAAGCAGACTTTCGACAAGTACAATGCTGGTGCCAAGGCCAACAAAGACCCCTTCGGCAAAAAGGTACGGTCATTTTCTTTCCGGTCTATGATCAACCCTGAACGTATTCAAGTTCTTCTCTTCTGGAGACTGGACTATGAATGACTATTTCAATGTCGCAATCATGACGCCTGTTCTCCACTACACGATGGGTGGCCTTGAGATTGATCCAGAGTCCCGCGTTGTCGGTAAAGATGGGAAGCCCATTCCTGGCCTTTTCGCGGCTGGAGAGATCGCAGGAGGTGTCCACGGCGCCAACCGACTTGGAGGCTCCTCACTTTTGGGATGCGTTGTGTTCGGCCGTGTTTCTGGGGATTCAGCTGCTGCTTATCTCCTACAAACGACAGGCATACTGGTTGAGAAGGCTGGTGGTCGTCTTGGAGCTCTTGCAGGCCAACTAGCATCACCGCCCCCTGCGTCAGAATCCTTATCGGCTTCCGCTACGACGGCTGCACCTTCCGCTTCTCCACCGACCTCAAAGGAGTTCACTTTAGCTGACATTGCAAAACACAATAAGAAAGATGACGTGTGGGTGATCGTAAATGGTCAAGTTCTCGATGTCACCTCCTTCTTGCCAGATCACCCAGGAGGTGAGAAGGCGATCCTGCTATATGCAGGACGGGATGCAACTGAGGAGTTCAACATGTTGCATGACCCTAAGGTGTGTCCTCCCTGATCTCATACCAAGATTTTCCTGTCGTTAACATTTATCCTAGGTTATACCAAGATACGCGCCAGATGCAGTCATTGGCACGCTGAAGAAGTAGATTTACTTTCTTTGCGGTTGGTTCAAATGGGGATCAAAATACGTCCTACTTGTTCGTGACCAACACAATGATCTATTTAACATTCTCCGACTTTAATGTCGTGTATCCTTATCTGCTTGTTGTGTTGTCATACCAGTTTTCTCGATAATTAGAGTAGTTTTATGCTCTGCCCAAATGCATCTCGAATGGCTTCCAACATATACAGAGTCGGAGCCGCTTGCTAGTCTGTCTTCTATGTACATAGAAGTTCCATATCCTGCCGCTGGTGGCAAGTGGCAACGAATTGTCAGTCTACGGCACTTTGTTTCCTCTTTGGACGAGGCTTAGCGCCCTTAACTTTCCTCGATTTCCCAGACGCGACTACCGCGTGAACCATCTCCACATCATCTGATTCCGCCTTTCGTTTGTGCCCTAACACCTCCACTTCTGCTGTAACAGCGCCAGCTTCCTCCGTGGTTTCATCCACAGTTGACAACGAGACCCTAGTGCCGATTCCAGGGCTCTGCCTCACGGACCCGATGCTTCCAGGCGCTGAACCCTTCGAACGAACCGAGGATGCGGGCGATGGTCTCCGTGACACAGAGCGCGCTTGACCTGTGGGTGCAGTGAAAGCACCAATGTCGCCAATACCCTCTCCAATTGTGCCGTCAGTACCTGTATGTACATCGCGGTGTGCCTCAAGCCGGGCCTCACGCCAGTCTCGCTTGTAGGCACTCTCCGCCGTGATCCCATCTTCGAATGACCGCAAGTCCCCTTCAAGTCTCATATTCGTATAGTCGGAGTTGTCTTTGTTAGGGGACAGAACTGTAGATCGGAGGATATGATCTCCTGTTGGTCGTGCTGCGAAAAGCTCGAGAGAAAGAGAGCCCGCATTTTTCATCGTAGAGTCAGGCAGTTTCGGCAAATTATCGTCCAGAACTGCTTCCCCCAGGTTTTCGATCCACTCCCATGGCCGGTTTTGTACTGGCGAGCTGTAGATGAGTTGTCCAGAACTATCACGGTGAGCGTGAACAAGGTCCTTAACGACGTTGTTTGGCGGTATATAAGGAAGAAGTGAACACAGTAGAGCGTAAAATTCTGGCGGTGCATCCGGAGGAAGGTCAGATACAGGAATCTTAGGGTAAAACTTGAAGAGGTCAGGTGTGCTAGATTTTGAGCGGGAATTGAGCTCTGTACGACACAAATGTAAGTGTAGTTAAACCTAGGACAGATCAACCTACCATCAATGACAAAATATAAAGTATCTGCCAGTAGCGAAAAGGCAACTGCATCGAAGTGTGCACCAGCTGCGTGCTTCTAGGGAACGTCAGTAATTGGGAAAATGGACAAGTTTCTTCAAACTTACTAGAAGAAGGCGAAACAGGACAAATAATATACCTTCGTGAACTTCGATACAGGAGGATGACCACATTCCAGTAAAACCGAGATTAAACTGCAAAAGTCGGGCAAGAAAGATGGCGGTGCGAGTTAGCTCCTGTGAAGTGTTCGTAACTCCAGATATCATCACGTCAGTGGTTGTGAGTGTCTCCAGTATCACTTTGCTAAGTCGTTCTTGTAATAGAGGATCAAGGATGAGAACAGCTCCTGGCGTCCGGAGTGGCTCGGCTACATGTGAGAGAACACGGAGCAGCTCGCCCGCACGATTTACTCGGTCGAGGAGGACGTCGCGTGAAAGTGGAAGTGGGGGTCGGGTGAAGATCTCGACAATGCTTTTGAAGCCATTATTGAAGAACTACTTGCGTGGATAAGTGTGAAACATGCCAATCTGCATATAAAGATTACCTTCTCCGCAACGGAACCGTCAATTCCTTTGGCCATTTCTGCGATGAAATATGCCTCGTCGGATGCCATGGAGTGATGAAATAACATTGACATCATTTTATCAAGTGACATACTTGCTGCTTGCCTTGTAGAGTCATGTGCCATTGCTCTGCCAAGTTGTCGAAGGCCAAATTGAAGCTGAACAGCCGTGGCCGCAAGGCGCCATGGACTCAGCTCGGACGAAATACGACCACTAAGAAACGCGTTCACATCTGTAGCTATATACAAATATCAGAGCTTCTGAAATTTACCGCAAGACAAAGACTGGCCTTCACTCGAGTCACTTAGTATCACCTTCAGCGCATTAACAAGTGGCTCAAACAGTGCCTCCCCAATGGACCCAGACTGAATAGGCTGCTCGAACGCCTTCCGTATGACATCGAGATCGCGGTAAGCTGCCTGTCTGAACTCGCGACTCTCGCAAGTCCTTACTCGGAGGTTCCTTGCGGTTGTTCGCAGCTCCGATGGAACAGAGTCGTTACATTCTATCAATAAAAGCGTTGGCATCTCGGCTACAAGAAGCGGGAAATGTGGCTCGCAGAACGCATCTTGGCGCCGGCTATGGATTCGATGGGTGTCGAGTAAGGAGAAAGGTATTGTTGATGACACCTGCGTTTCCTCCTGAAGGATCAGCGAGTCAAAAAGCCGGATAGCAGACTGTATGAATAAAATCGGTAGTTGAACTGGGTACCCTGCTGTCGAGCTGGCGCAAAGACGCCAAGCCGGGTAAACGAGACCACGGAGAAGTGTTGTTGTGGAGAGAGCACCATGTGCACACAAGAAGAGCAAGATTACAGAGCATACGTCCCAAGCATCTGCAGTAAGAGCTAGGATTTCCGCTTTCCCAGTTCCTAAGCACCATTGCAAAACATGGACATCTATGCCTGCTGGAAGATGTTGGTCAACATGAAGGAGAAACTGGGAATAACGTAGAGCGATAACGTGTCTCCTGTTAATATCTTCAGTCATGAGAGGCACTTGTCGCAGTGAGGCAATTGCATTGTCCCACACTTTCCACCCCCAGTGAAGCGAAGTGCGATACTTGTACCACAACCCATTTGCGAGTACGGTGGGAGCATCCGGCTTAGGATCGTCCGCTAATAACAAAATCTCCGGAAGGACGTCTGGGACATGTTCAGGACGATCAGTACCAGGAGCCAAGGCCTACGGACTAGTGAGAAAGGAATCCGTGCATCTCTCCGCTGGACTCACATGACTGAAGGATGTGATGTCCGTGTTGATCTGTAATCTTACAGATTCATCAAAATGACGTCCAGCGTCCATCTGAACCAATAACGCTAGCAATGATCGCACTTGCATGCCTCGATTCTTCCAGACCATATGCGCCGAGTAAAGTGCGGAGGTTATTGCCCCCGTACAGTTCATTGACGTCCATACTGTTGCGAAGCGATGAAAGACCTCTCCTACCGTTAGTATCATTTGTGCATTGGACGTTTGGGATAGTACAGAGAGACTGAGCTGTAAAGAACTACTCAACATAGTAGGCGTTGATCAGTGAAATGTAAAATACCTCTAGCAACGACCCATAGCAGTTTGTGAAGCTCAGCAGCTCTACTACAGTGCTGTACGTTTGCAATATGGTGGCCTCCTCACATGCATCTGACCTATGTCCCATTAGGGGGATCAAGTCATCCAGGACACGACTTACGTCGCTGCGAATTTACTATAGCTGGGAAGGAGCCATTGTTTGAATACCTTCACTTGTTCGAACCGCGGTGCGTTAAAAGTGGCGCTGCAGCTTTCCCGGATAGCAGAAAGAGACAGGGGTGGTGGCAATGCAGCCCCTTGACAAACCCATCAGGATGGACACTAAACACAGGATCAAGACTATATTACCACCAAACACGAGGGGTATTATAGCCCTAATTTCACGACGCATCTTGCGCTCACATAGGTCTTCTGGAGTTTCGCGCGTGCGGGCACCATGAAGAATCGTTTTGCGTTGATGAGACAGTGATGAGGTAGTGTTATGCAAGGGTATCCACCGAAGAAATTCTCTGTGTCTTGATATGGGTATGTTTGACTGTTAGAAACAAGCGAGTCGCTCAAATCGTTGATATCCAGTTATCCGCGACATCGTACCTGCGCGTATGACAGACTTTCCTCTCCCCTTGCGACGAGTCTCTGGAGATATGCTGCATAGTCGAATAAACCATCCTTGACCAGTTTTCCAAAGAGGGCCGAAACGGCCCTGAGATTTCCGCTTTCTGAAGCTACATCATTGGTATCTAGCCAGTCGAATAGATGATCTTGAAGTGCCACAAGGGACATTTCGCGCCGTGCTGTGCGCTGACGGTATTGGGAAAGTAGAGTCACCGCTGCGTATGTTCGATGGGGTCCAACCTGAAGGGGGGTTACACACCAAGTAAGCAAAGTATCAAGTTTGTCATAGAAACTAGAGGTGGATGGATTATCGGCTGTATTGCATGGAAAAAAGTCAATGGTCGACATGTCGGTCGTGCTCGAAATGGAATTGAGGATCTTTGGGAGATGAATCATTCAGATAACACAGGGAAATAAGATCATACCTGAATGTCGACAACCATCGAGCCAAGTCTTTCCAGCACCCGCGGAGGAAGATTACAGAAGAGCATAGCGTCTGTACGGCGTTGAATATCACTGATATTTTGAAGAAAAATACGCTGGATTTCACGATGCCGCATATCTCCGGGAATGGGTAGATCACCAACATCGTCTGAGAGGACTGGCACTAAGAGGGATGCATAACCTGCCCACGTGTGTGGGCTTACAAATGCGTCCGGAAGAGCCAAGCATATTCGCTGAAGGAGTAAACACTATGACATGTCCACTACACAGCGGGCTCACCTGTAATAACGACTTAAGCAATCCTTCCAGCCTAGTGAGTTGATCCAGTGCAGAAGACCGTATCTAAAAAGAATTGAGTAAAGGTTATCTGCAGTATACCGCGTTTTTCACCTCAGTCAACTTTGCTAGGCATGCATCAACGAACGGCTTGGTGAGCGCCCGATTCGTCAACATATCATCAAGGTATTCATCGGCAAGATGGGCAACGAAACCAGTCTGGGCGAGATTGCAGGTGGACATTTGTTGAACCAGCCAAGCGAGGAATGCACGGCTGTCAACGAGTCCCTCTGCATAAAAGGGTCGTAATAGCTGAAGGCTAGAATAGCTGCATCAACTAGTTTTTTCTTTGAAAAGTGAAAGTGCTCACCAGTAACGGAAACGTGATACCCATCGCTCACGCGATTCAGAATCTGAAAGGACACCCTTGAATGTTTGTTTAATATTCAGCCCAGGCCGAGGTGCACTTGGTAGCGCAATTTCACCAAGTTGCTTCCTGATATAGCCAGTCATTACATTAGTCCAGTCGACACTATATTGCGTGGGATTGAAGTTAGGTTTGTTCCGAAGGCCAGCCTACAGATGTACCATGAAAACGTAGTCGTATCAAACAGTTTGGAATACTATACCGTTTCATTGGCGCCAAAAACCCGCAAGAACCACACAGCACGGGGTATTGCCACGTCATTGGATTGAAGGAGGTCTAAGAGATCGTGCCCCTTGGCACCGTGGGGTACGCTCTTCCCTAGTTTGTAGAGGGGAACATCTGGATTTGCCAGATCAGCAAACCAGGATTGTCGTCTGGTATCATTAAGGGTAACGCGGGATGGGATCTTGAAAGTCGAAGCCCTGGCAAAGAATTAAACGTCACTATTGCTGACGCGCAATCGCACTTACGGTATAGCGGGTATATTTTCGGCACGTCGACAAAATATTTCATTCATAAGAGTTTCCAAGTCTGTAATGGTGTCGCTGTCAAAGAACCGAGCCCGCTTTGAATCCTGCTGGGACCGTGCTTCGACAGCCCCAGAGTGCTCTGACTGCGAGAAGGTGAAGCGGTCATAGTACGAATGGTTAGCAACTGGCACACCTGAACATACGGGTTCAAGGTGAACCCAGATTTAACATTACTATCAGACAGGACATCTTCATCCTGCCCAGGGTATGGGGGATGGAACCCAGGATAACCTTATAGGATGTCACAATTATGTAAACTAGCTGGACTTGTAGATGGAATACTCGCCGACGTCTGCAACCTTGTGTGTAGCAGGTACCCAAGCAGGGGGGTGACATTCGTAGATGGGTAAAGAGTCACCCTGACTGTCCTTCTCCCGTTTTGCGCTGATTTTCGTCATAGATCCCAGTCGAATTCAGATTGGACTATACGAGCGAAGGAGATCTAAAGTGCTCATGCAAGGCATGATGCTCAGTGTCAAGATGCGAGGCGGTGTAGAAAGAACAAACCTCTTGACCTATAACCCGCGCGCAAGATGGCTTGTGCCGATAAGTGGTAAGGAGAGAGGGTTCTTGCGGATGACTATGCCCACAGTTGGAGGACTGGCTAGGGATGGTCAGGCCATCAGACGCTGGAACGTTTATATCCAACGTTTTTTTGGCTGCTGCGTGCAACTTCAACAACACTTGAACTTCAATACTATATATAATTACCATGTACGTCGATACAAACTACATCATACTCGGGCCTTGACAGCCTGGCCCAATGTACAACAGTGCTCGGAGCGATTTCTAAAGGCTTTCGACCTAATTGGTTGAAAGTGATGTCGTCATGCAGGCACTGGTGGCTATGATACAAACCAATTCTCTCTGAGGACCGTCACAGCGGAACCCCACCGTATTTCAGTATCAACTTTCCATTCCAAGCAACCGCAGTGATGAGCGAAGAAACTGAACCTCTCATACAAGACAGAGATTACGGACACGGCGGTGCAGAGCAGGAAGCTGCGCAGTCTCAGACACGAGCTATCCGCATCCGTGCCATTGTCTGGTCCCTCTTAGCTCTCATATTCATCGTCGGTGTCATCATTGTTCTTGTCGGTCCTGAAAACTATGGTGATATCGGCCCTGGAACCTTGCCTAGGGACCCAGATGCCGCTGCTCGAAAGTTACTTGATATGGCCCCTGTCATAGTATGTATGCCTTACCATGACTTTCAATGCCAAGTTACAATTATTCATTTTTTGTTTCTCAGGATGGACACATTGGTTAGCGAGAGCCATCGAGTCTTTTTTGTAATAACGATGTCTTCTATCAGATCTACCTATAGTTGCGCGTTATGGCTGGAGAAACAATGTCTCTGCCATTCCATTGGATGACAAGATGCCTATGCATGTTGATATTCTTCGCCTCAGGGATGGGAAAGTCGGGGGATTCTTCTGGTAACGCATGGCCGGCGTTTCCGTCATAGCTGATAGCGAACTTCGTGCAGGTCTGTGTACGTTTCTTGTGCAGATAGCTCTGCAGAAGGAAAGGAGTTTGTAAATGCAACCTGGAGCGTGAGGTAAGTAAAGAAGGTCGCCTCCGTTATAATCACTCCACTGTCACCTGCAGAGATACGCTGGAACAGATTGACGTTGCAAAGGGTTTAATTGCCAAGTACCCGGAAGTAAGGTTTCTATGTCTACTCTCATACTTCCAGCTCACGCGACAGTTATTCAGACTTTTCAGTTTACGGTCACCTCTACCGCTGTCAAAGAATCCATTGCCCAGGGTAAAATAGCCAGTTTACTCGGTGTTGAGGGGTACGTCGCTTAGGATCTAGAAAGATTTTCCCTGAGACCTTCTGTAGCGCACACCAGCTTGGGAATTCTATTTCAGTCCTTCGACAGTATTATGACCTTGGGGTCCGATACGTCACTCTCACCCATATATGCCACAATTCATTCGCAGACTCCTGTGGTTATTTAGAGACCATTCCGCCACTACACTACGGATTGAGGTGAAGGTTAACTTGGCAGGATTACAGCATTCTGACATCTCATCCCGCAGTCCGCTCGGATTCAAGCTTATAGAAGAGATGAATCGGATTGGCATGTTGATCGATCTGTCGCATACATCTGATATGACTGCTACACACGCTATTATGCATTCCAAGGCACCTGTCATTTGGTCACATTCGTCTGCACGGGCAGTACATGGTGTCGCACGAAATGTGCCTGACGAGGTGCTTGGTATGATTGGCACAGGCGAAGGACAGAAGGATGGCATCATTATGGTGTGTTCTCCGTCTTCGCAGATGTGCCAGTCCCATCACGAATTTGACAGGTTAACTTTTCGCCATCGTTTGTTGCACCGGACGGCGAGGCAGATGTAAAGAAAGTAGCTGACCATGTAGAACATATTGCGAACGTAGTCGGCAAGAAGCAGTGAGTACGCCCTCGCCTTGTCCAGTGCCCTTCTTTCAACTTCCACATTTTAGTGTTGGTATTGGTAGTGACTTTGATGGGATGTTGGACACTCCTAAAGGGTTGGAAGACGTTTCGAAGTATCCGAATCTGGTGCGACTTGATGCGTTTCCTGCGTTTCCTGCGTTTCCCACTAAATACGTTTCTCAGATCGCGGAACTTTTACATAGGGGTTGGAATAAGTACGAACTTGCAGGTTTTACCGGCGGGAACTTCCTTCGCGTGTTTTCTGCAGCTGAGGACGTTGCTCGTAAACTGCAAGCAGCGGGAACCCCACCTGTTTACGATGTCTATGAAAAGAGAGATGATTTTCCAGAGTGGAGGTATCAATAACAGACCGACATCCCTTCGTATCAGGTATTTGATTATGGTCCTCCCACAACTTACATATATCTGCGGTTGTAATGAGGTTTTGCACCCCATTGCAGAGTTGACCTTAGACGGTCCACTGTAATATACTCCTGCAAATGCTTGTAATTTGTAAATGGTTCGTAAATAGTAGTACGTAACACGCTTTTCCTTCGCGTTCATTGCATTGCGGGCCAGTTCAAGAGCAGTCCAAAGCTTCAACATTGGGAAGGATGGAATATCTGCGCAATCTGGGCTCCGTAGCTGTTTCGACGCTGGTCCAGAAATCAGGCATAAACTTACCGTTCACGCTTGGGCCGAAGGTCGCATCTTGCGAGACATTCTGGAGCCTGTATGATGCCACGAAGCGGGTACACACATCTAGCTGTTAACGAACTAAGGCAACCTTATAACTTGTGTACAGGACGATGGGAACCCCGTGTCAGTGTTCGAGTATGATCTCATTCATCCTCTTAACAAAACCACTTCGCCCCTGGCAAGGAATGCTCTGCGAAAGCTACGGATCATACGACATCCCGATGTCCTCAAATTTATGGATGTCGTCGAGTCCGATAGTGCTATCTTAATCATGACAGAGCGAGTGAAACCTCTCCAGACCGCGTTGCAGGCGATGCCTGTCCGGGGCCAACAAGAGAAGGAAGAATGGCTTTTGTGGGGACTTCATCGAGTATCGGTGGGTTGTTTGCTCTAAGGACAGCCCACACTCCAGTTCACATGGCTACAGGTAGCGCTTTCTTTTATAAATGACTCTGTTTCATCTACCCACGGCAACATACGCACCACCTCCATCTTTATTACCCCCTCCGGAGAATGGAAGCTTGGTGGGTTTGAAGTTCTGAGCAATCCAAAGGATGATTTCGCCGTCTTATATGTAAGTATCTATTCTGTCTGACACTATCTTGGAACCAAATCTATTAGACCATGGGTAGTTTCTTACCGGATGCTATGGCATGTGCATCACCAGAAGTGAAAAAAAGTGGCTGGTCGGCCTTGAAAGAGTGAGTTAGTTGCTGTGATCTCAATACCCGTAGACTTGAGATCCACGGCAGCAGCCCTATACATGCAGCAGACAGCTATGCTCTTGGTCTCCTCCTCCATACTGTATTCAATCCTGCGGATCCTCCACCTCCAACTGTTCATCCCCCTCACCCTCCACCTCAGCCTTCATCTCGCGGATCTATACCACCGTCCGTGTTCCCCTCGTTCAAGAAATTGCTCCATCCTAATCCGAAATCTCGATTACCCCTTAAAACCTTTTTGGATCTTGGAATGGCTGAAACGGCGGGTGATGGCTCTGGCTTCTTCTCCAACAATCGTTTAGTAAAGGTGTGTGGGGGTCTAGACAATTTCGGCTTAAACAATGAGGCAGATAAAGTGGCCCTTCTACGGTATGCAAAATCCCAAAATTTGAGGTGTGCCACTAATTTGTCTGTATCCAGCATGCTGCAAGACTCTGCTTCATCGTTCCCCCCCGAATTTGCGGCATTCCGTATCCTTCCATCTCTTGTATCTGCATTGGAGTTCGGGGGTGCTTCAGCAGCTAGTATCGTGCCCCTTATCTTGCAGTTCGGGAATAGTGTACCTCCCGAGGAGCACTGCCGCACTGTACTTACGCCTCTCGTCAAACTTTACGCAAACCCTGATAGAGGAACGCGAATGGCCCTTCTGGACAGTTTACCTGATTATGCGGAGAAACTCGACAAGAAAGTTGTCGTCGATCAAGTGTGGCCAAATATCGTATGTATTCGGTTCGTGCCGACAGTGTACTATTGCTTAGAATCTTGCTTAGCAAACTGGATTTTCCGACACGGTGGCTGTCATTCGTGAAGCTACAATTCGCGCCATGGTCCTTCTTTCACCGAAAGTGTGTCGGTACCAGTGTCTTCTCTCGCTTAATATTGACAGAACGGTAGTTAAACGATCGTATATTAAACAATGATTTACTCCGACATCTTGCTCGCATGCAAAATGATCCCGAAGATTCCATCCGTACAAATACTTGCATTCTTATTGGACGACTTGGACCAACCCTGGGGTACAACGCGAAACGAAAAGTGTTGGTTCCCGCTTTCTCGCGCTCGCTCAAAGACACATTCGTACATGCAAGGGTGGCAGGGTTGATGGCATTCATGGCAACCAGCGAATGCTATGACATAGAGGATATCGCTGGAAAGGTCATTCCATGTATCGTTGGAGCGACGTTAGATAAAGAGAAGTGAGTCTAAACGCTTGATCTGACCGAACCACACCTTCATGATTACCGACAGACTTGTCCGTGACCAGGCGTTCAAGGCCATAGAACTATTTGTCAAGAAACTGGAGGCACATGCTGCCGCTATGGTACGATCCACGTGTGCCCATTCTCATACACCTTGACCATACCCTTCCCAGCCAGAGACGGTGCTTACTGAGGGCGATGGGACAAGCGTGCCCGTGTCCATGCCTGGAGCGTTAAATCAGACTAATATCGTGAATTCTGCAGCAGGTGCTGCTAGCGCCCTTGCTTCATGGGCAATCACCTCTATCGGAAAAAAGGTGATTAGATGCATCATTCGGCTATCACCTTCCTATTGAGCCTCCACTCCAGCTTGTACCGGGCGACCTTCAAAGTACCATTTCTAGCCATGCCGAGCCACCGACCTCATTGTCAGCAGGGAGCTCCTCTGCTCTAGCGGGCTCCGCCTCCACAATAAAGCCGGAGGGGCCATCAGTACATAAGGGTATGCAGCTCGGAAAAAGTAAGACAAACATCAATGTCATTGCTGCACAAGTTCTGGAGGAAACCGCGGATAGTGGATCCATTTGGGGGAATGATACTTCCAATGATATTTTTACGGACGGTGACTGGGGTCAGTTTCGGTCAGTTATTGCCATTCAAACCACCTGACAGTACCTCCTCAGGTGCGTTTGAGAGTGTGCCATCGATTGTTGGTCCTAAGCCCATACCTGCGATCGGGTCTAGTCTTGGGTTTGCGCCATTGCTTGCATCTACTGGTATGACGTTCAGAATACCTTTGATGTTGGTTTCTCTGACTACGTATAAGACGAGTGGGGCTCCATGCGCCCACCTTGGCCAAATATTAACGAAAGAAGGTCTAGCACACCACAGTCAGGTTCTCACAGTATCATTGCACCAGTCGAGGTCTACGGACAGAGGATGAGTGGCTCTATGGCTAGCAAATCAGCATTCTCGCCCGCGTCGAGTGCGCGTCCGACGCCGGTATCTTCACCTGCACCTCAGTTTGCTGATTCTGAGAAAGAACGTACGGTAAAGCCCATGTCAAAAGAGGAGAAAGCGGCCGAGATGGCAAGACGCAAGGAGGAACGACGGCTGGTATGCACATATTCTACCATTCCTTCGGCGAGCACTCGTGACATTACTCATATAGCGTATCGAGAAACTGAAGGAACAGAAGAGGAATGCCGCTGCTGCTGTGGAGTAACGAGCCTGACTATGACTATTACGAATGTATATGCGTTCGTGTGTACGTGCGAGCAACACGTTTTAGTTTGCACGTGCAAGATGAAAATGCGTGCCAACGGTACACAGCCGTGTATTTTCACAGAAAGAATGAGTTGGGTATGTCAGTGTCAAGAGATACATGAGAATCATGATAGAACAATCTCGCTGCTAGGAGCCGACAACTAGAAGAGCCAATCCCCAGTGCACTGCTCTCATTGGTGTCACAATCAAGCAATTCTAGTGTACCCAAGCAAAATCCTAAGAAAGTCGCGTTACTTAAGGCAGCAAACTATATCTATTGGTAATTTTTTTAACCTCCCACTAGGACAGCTCATCAAATTACAGGACATCAATGATTGTCACGCAGTCGCAATGGTCTGCAGAATTAGATGTGCTCTATGTGATATATTATGTAACCCACAAGTACAGAAATGTTGAAGGAGCGTCAAGAAATAAAGTTATATACTGGTGATGGTGTCCGAGGCGATGGGTATCGGAAACTCCTCCGTAGATGCGACGACGGACTCGTAGAGATAGATGACTCCAAAAATCAGGAAGAGCGTAGCCCCCCCCAGAGTAACTGACATGACGGGGCACATGTGAGCATTCAAACCGTAGAAAGGTTTCGGATAACGAACCATGTTTAACAGATATTTTCGTAGAGACATACCGGCCACCCAGCACAGCAAGGGCAGTACAGGCAGTATGACCCACGACGGTACCCAGTGTCACAAGATAAATGCTCTGTTGAGAAGCCAAAGACAGTCCGACTGGTTTGCAAAATGCAGAAGGAGGGCTCTTACGTGTGTGGCACCTAAAGCAATTGTTGCAATTTGGCTGCGATCACCCCATTCACCGAGGAAGGTCAAAACAAATGCTTGTACGAAGACGGGGCCTAAAATGAGATTGCAGAAGTTTCGTGCCCCTTCTGTAAAGCGGTGTTTTGTCGCAGTATTTCTAGTGTGACTTGGCCTCGAAGATAGAATTTCGCCTTCTTCCATGCGTTCCAGTGGGATGGAATGTCCATTGGGCCCTCCTGAACTAGCCTCGTCGTTTTCGATTTCTTCTTCCGCTTCTCGCATCTCCTCGTGGATCTTAGCATTGCCACTTGACATTCCTCTGGCTTCCATCATCATTTTGGACCCAAAAACCAGAAATAGGACGCCCGCAGCAAACTGCGTCCACTGCTTAGGAATGAGACTTGGGAGAATATGACCCATAATGGCGGATAGCATCGACATCAGCAAAAGAGAGCCCAAAGCGCCGGCGAAGACGACGAGACGGGGATGTCGCATGGCCAGGATGGCTGCAATGAGGAACGTCTTGTCCCCAATTTCTGAGAAGATTATAGTGGCGAACGCGCGTGCAAGGATTGTTGTGGTTTCCTGCGAGGCATCGCTACTCGTAGACATTATCCTATTCGCTCCATGGTCAATAGTATCAGTGGAAAGTGCGCAGCTGAATCGTCGCGAAACTCACGAATACCCACTGCCTGGAGTTTTCCAACGTGTCGATGATGGCAAGTGTAAATTATTCCCACGACCGTGTTCTGGATGTACACATACATACATTCCATGGTCTCCCAACGATCCAACTGCCCACTAAGTAGTCTCTAATAGTCTAATCCAGTGTCATCTCCCACCGGAGTGTCACCTGCAACGCTTGTCTAGTTTACCCATCGTAGCTCGTCGCTGCATGGTACCTCGTGACGAAGAGGCCTTCATCAGGTATGCTACTCTCCAAGGCGGGTTACAGAGCCTCCGCGGCAGATATGTAGAGTACTGAGAGGACTAGGATGTAGTTAGACGCCTCCGAGTAAAGTGTCGTTGCGCACCGTTATTGCCCCGGATGAATGCATCTCCGTAACGATTGGTGACGGTGCCGTTGACGTGCTCCTCCGTTTGTTCGAGCGCGATGTTCATATAACCGTCAAGACATGACAACACGCCTTTGGAAAGGCACAAGTCAAAACCCATTCTACAAAGGATGTGATGAGGGCTTACCGCGGTAATCGACCCCCGAGGTCAGACGGACGATGACACGCTTCCCAACAACGCCTTTCAAGAAATCAGTGGGCGACCCTGATAAAGCCGGTGGGGGTGGGGGCGGAGTAAATTCGTGATCAGGAGGCGGAGGAGAATGTTCGTCCATGTCGATTCCAAAGATCAAACAGTCCACCGATAGCCAGGGATCTTGCTTTGGTCGTATTTGGATTGACATCCTTGGCTCACTTGCTCATGGTCTCAAGTCAACTGGGTAAATGCTCACGGTCAAACTGGTCGTCCTTGGTTCATCGGGGGTAGGAAAGACTAGTCTTCGTGGGAAGGCATGTTTCTTTATTCTGTTTCCGAGATTTTGCGCTCACTCCCAGTAGTACTTATCGGGCCGCTTCTCCTCTGGATATAGGGCAACCATCGGGACAGATTTTATAGCAAAAACCATACCACACCCGAGCAAGAATGGCGAATTCGTTGCCCTTCAGATCTGGGTTAGCTCCTTGCTCAGCCATAGCTTCCTTATTCATTTTACCATTACTTTCAGGACACCGCTGGACAGGAACGTTTTTCAGGGCTCTCCTCAGCTTTCTACCGTGGCGCCGACGCGGTGCTTTTGATGTTTGATGTCAATCGCCCAGAGTCACTCACTTCCCTGACTAAATGGTGGTCAGAGTTTTGCCAACGGGCACCAGTCCCTAACGAGGAGATGGAGGACTATTGTTGTGTCCTTGTTGGCAATAAGATCGATCTTCTTGGTCCCGATCTGTCCCATTCGACTCCCCTCGTTTCTGAGGCAGAGGCGTATCGTTTTATGGAGGATCTAATTCCTCACTCAACCTCCCCTCCAACCTTGGTAGTCGAAGAGGCCACTTCCACGCTTGAAGTAGGTGGAGAAGAATACGCCAACTCTACGCCTCAGCGGGGAGATGTCGATTTCTCATTTGCGATCTCGCGATCTCAGTGTATAGATATTGATCAACAACGCGGCAGGAATGTCTCCCATTCTCACTCTCAGAACAGGCTGAACGGTACGGTATCATCCGCACACACAGGAATCACCTTGTACCATACACCGTCATCATCACTGTTCGACGTATATGCCTCGGCACGTTCATCCCCAGCGCCTCCACCGTCTTCGAGACAGTCATCTCCTAGTCGTGATCGTATACCACGACGTATGACGTCACTCTCCAGTACCTCTTCTTCTACTGCCACGATAACACCTAGTCTCTTCACCCGCGCACGGGCAGAGTCGGCTACTCCGCCAACGCCGCCACTTCCTTATCTGAACCCAGATCATCTCCCGCCACAACCTGATCGTCGACCAAAGCTCTTCTTCACGTCCGCCAAGACAGGCGAAGGCGTTTTGGACGTCTTCGAATATATTGCTAGACGCGTGGTTATGCGATGGGATTATGAAGAAGCTATGGAAGCAGCCAGTCTTCATCTGCAGGATACCATGTCACCCGCCGGAGAAACAATCACTCTTTCTAGGGGAGAAGCACGATGGCCTTCTGGACCTTGTTGTGGACAATAAGCTATTTGTCTATTCATATCTTTATATCTTCCCTTATCACAGACTTCTAGTCTACAAGCTCGGATCCCAGCTGAAACACCTCTGGTGGTTAGCACATAATTTTTGCCTGAACGGATTCTTGACAGTACCTCGTCGGAGTTGTTTATGTCAAACGACTTGTCCTTTAGAGATCTTCCTGATGTTCGCGTCCATACCCATATGGCGGTTCAGTTGCCACAGCAACGCATTCAGTATGTTAAGTGTGCTCCTACTCAGTCCACTGTATACATCACCTAATAAATATATGCCATTTATCCGAGAGTCATCATAATGGTAAAGCCACAAATCATCCAACAGACTTTTTCGATGCCTTAGGACCTGCCAGTTTTTCCAAGACGAAGAATACGGGCCAGCCAAATCTGCGCAAGCGACTGCATCCGTGTGGATGAAAGGAACTATGTGTCTGCAACGAGATGAGTAACCATGTGGTGAAGCAAGTGAGTGACAGTGTAACTGCAAAGTAAACCGGCAAAGTCGCGGGATAGTGTGTTCCCGGCTGCTCAAACTCCCGCACGTTCATACCAAAAACAGACTTCCAGGATGTTAATACAGCGTTATTCGTGGTTCGTGTAACTATGACGTACCGCTATGAAACTTGCAGGAAAGAACACCATCGTGAGGTATGAGATCTGATAGTGCCCGATCAGTAATCGGTAGATGGAGTGTGGAATGACACACTTGTTTCATCGCAGCAGAATCGCGAAGGGTCGCTTCTGATAGTCGTTGCATATGTCTGCTGTCATCTATGTTTACACTGGCAAATGCCTAAGAAAGGTCAGATCCATCTGACACCCGCACAGGGCACTGACTGACCAAGTCCATGACATTCCTTAGTCTTTTGACTTGCAGTTCCCTCTGTCCCTCCAAGCGTTCAATCTCGTCTAGCAAGTGCTCAGCTTCTGTTCGTAAAGCCTTCGCTGACTGCTCTCGTTCTTGCGCATCCACGTTGGTAGCGTCCATGGCTGGGTTGGGCGTCTCTTGGACGAACGTTACAGATTTTCGAAAGGATCTCAAGAGTGATTCGTAACGCAGTAAGTGTGCCTGGAGTATGTGCAGCTCGCGAGTCAAATGGATATCGCTGGTATGCAGCACCTGAGCTTCCTGACAGAAATGGGTAAATATACATAGACAAAGCATATCACTTTCACGGCATACCAGCCAAGTAATGTGCTTGTAAAGTACCTCCAAACTCTCATCCCACGAGTATAGCGCGTACCAAAGGAAGGTAAGGAGCAGGAACGTGGGATCCCTTGATTTCTGGAAAAGCTTCGTCCAATACACGCTCTGACTTGTCCGATGGATAAGTGAATGTAGACGTTTCGCCGGTGTTCTCGAATTTGGGTGGTATGATATAACGGTATTCGTTGTTGTATTCCGAATCATGTGGACAGCGAGAAGGTCCTGGATTAGTGTACACTCGCCTGAAGCTACATTCAGATGCGGTTGTGAGAATAAGGACTGGGGCTCACCAGAGCGTAATAAAAGTGGTGCTTGGGTATCAATTATTTGTTGACTATCTATGGAGATGGGCATGAAACTCGTGACTAGCAGGATCAAAGGAGGATTACCGTCACATGGTAACATCTGAGGAGCTGGTGGGAATGTGATAGCACTCGGAGATAAAGCACTGGACCACCTTATCCCGTGATTGTGGATTGATCGGATAAAGGGCAAGACGATGGTTATATCTTGCAGATGCTAGCTTGAGTACTAGTAAACAAGCCAACATAAAATCCAGATGCTTACGATCCCCTTCGCCCTTCTTAGCCTCGGCTTGATATCTTGATGGAATCCAATTCATGGAGGACGAGAAGAAAAATGGTTCAATGCAATATCTACAATTAGATGAGATCTACGGAGAAGCTGCGTGGTGCAATTGCTACGTACTTCGTTCCCAACATCTTCAAAACCTCTTCAATCATATTGTCCACGAAGATCGCTCGCGTCCGTACATTTTTCGGTCGCTAGTAATTCCATCTCATTCTTTGCACTTCAACAGCGAAGTAAGATTTATACTTACCACAACGACCATTTTCTCCAATGTCTCATCAATGTCGTCAGCAGAGACCGAAATGGTCTCGCGCACTACATCATTGTCGAAGCGGCTATCGTCCAAGACATCTACTTTGAAAATGTTGGACGTGCCTTGGGAACAGCTCGTCAGCATTTTACTCCGGTCAACTTTGTCTGGTGTCCAGTTTCCGAACAGATTCTGAGGGTATCCCTTCCACGTCTGGTCCACCTCTTCAGATATAGGCGGAAGCACATTGCTGGCATCATCGAAGTCTATCCATGGCCAAGGCCCAGAAGGTGCCGCATGACGGTATCTAAGTTATGGGAACACACTCAATGATTGCCTTGAACATTGCACGAAACAAACGAACTGACGTCGGTACAGGTGTTCGTCGTAGTATCCGAATGTCTTTAGCATTTGAGTTTCCGTCACGAGTGTAGAGGGACGAAGGCTGAGTGCGCTGGGAAGAACTCGTTGGAATCATGGTATCAGGGAAGTACGGCAACTGCAGCCAGTCCCACGGCTGCACTCGTCAAGCGGCGGACACGCAGTGCAAGCATGCGTTCGTTGGGCGCCATGGTTGTTTTTGGTAGAAGTGTTCGGTGCTAACATCCAATCAGGATTTAGCCGAGTATTCCCGGTCTACCGTATGTAACTTGGAACCGGGAATCATAGAGGTGTTTCATGTCCCCAGTACTCGTTTGGTGGTATCTATTCCAAGGGAAAATATTCGACCTCTCTATTAAACTATACATATTAGCGTGGGGATGGACCTTCCACAGTAGGAATGACGGCAGTTGTCCTGTGGCCCATAAGCGACAGCTGTTTGACCTGAGCAGATATGCTATGTCCATACAGGTTGCCCAATCTGCCCTGGACTAATATAGGACTGCCATTTCAGCACAGACGACACCAAGACCTGCGACCGTCATGACGAGCAGTGGGAGACAATTCCAATACGCGAAGTCCAGTTGCTTCACGTGAATACCCTTTTGTTTCAGTATTCCCCTCCACAGCAACCCGGCCAGGCTGGCCGAGAAGGTGAAGCTAACAGCACCGATGTTGCTCGCCACAGCAAGGGCGATGGCCGCAGCACGGTCGGAATGATGAGGAAGTGCACTGGCGCGCACGATCTTGGTAAGCAGGATAGTGGCGCCAATGTTTGTACCGGAGAGGTTGCAAAGTATGACACCGAGGACACCGACAAGCCATATCGTGGGATACATCTCCTTATGCGTAGCCTTTATTAGCCAATTGGCAAATACATCCACCCAACCCTGATGGGCAAGGGCCTCGATCAGAATAAACTGGGAGAAAGCGAACGGGACAAGGGCAAAGGGTAAACGAGGCAAGGCAGTGAAAAAGGTGTCGAAATGGGACTGAAGACGGCTGATCGTGGCTCGCATTCTGGCATGCGGGAGCTCAGTATTGGGAATTGCCTGTGGACTATTTACGGCGGTCTCCTCGTCGGCGGGAAAGGCATCGGTTCCATGTCCTGGGGTCCGTAATGTCAGGGAGGGTGGATGTGTCTCCGCTTCGAGGCCACTTTCAAGCGCATCGATCGCTGCCTTCTCGTCAGCAACGAAGTCTAGCACGCCTTCAGTACCCTGACCTCGACTAGACGCCTGGATATTATGGGTGTACTTGTAGTGATCCCAAGCGATATCAAATATGAATTTGGCAATGGCAAAGGGCAGACTGATTTTCCAAACATCAATTCCAAAGAAACTGACGACCAGGCAGACAATAAGTGCGGATCCGAGGAGAAAACTACCGACCCAAGCACCAATGGGATCACGAAGAACAGAGCGGGGATTACGTTTAGGGACATCAAGGAGTCTGGGAGGGATATGTTTTTTGTCACGGAACTGGCCAGCTAAGGCAATGAAGCACACGACGTTGCAGGCAATGAAAGGCAAGATCGTGTATGCAGTGAACGCTGCGTCATTCACACCAAAACCTTCACAAATCACCACCTTGAGGGTGAACCGGCGTTTCAGTGTGGGCGCCACAGCGAGGTGAATGGAATTAACTGACGTTGGTTGGGTTACCGACGAAGAGCACCATGCTGGCAGTATTTGCTGCGGCGAATTCGGCCATGAGCCACGGCATTGGCTCCAGCTTTGCCGCGTGGGTATAGTAAACCAGGAACGCTGTCCCGGAGAGGATGACGGGGTCGTTGCCAAGTAGTACAGAGAGAAGCGTGAGCATGATATAGAAATAAAAGTACAGTCTCCATCCATTGGAACCGCCCTTGTTGCTGACCCAGAAGGCGGCGGATTGTAGGATACCAGTGACATCGAGGGTTATGGCCATGTATGCCAGAGAGAAAAAGAGGATGAGAATGTTATATGGCTTTACACCGTCTGTTCCGACGATACCGTCTCTGATAACCGTGGGATTGATGCATTGTGCGGCCCAGAGTATAGCGATTGCGAGGATCGGGGCGGTGGTGAGGTTAAGGTGTAGACGAGGTACCACAGAAATGCGGGTGGGGATCGAGACAGGCTGGATAACGAAGACGATGGAGATGATGAAGACGACCAAGGTCGTGATGGAATGTCCATTGGTCATTGCTGGGTATTAGCTGGAGTGAACCTGGACATAAAAAGCGCCTTTTGAATGGTCTGCAGTTTTCCAGAGCGAGGACCGGTGTTTGATCTTCGGAAGAAGGACCGCGTGATCATCGATGTACGTCGAGCAGTACACGTGTCGTAACTGAACACCTCAGTACTTGACGACGGGAATTTCTACGTGTCTCAGTCTACAGCGGGCAAGTCACCAGTCCTCTCTACAGGGAGGAGCCGTCCAGTCTCTTAGCCCTTCCTTGTCCCTCGCAGCAGTGGATTGTGTACAGTTGGATGGTTGGATCCGGTAAACAATCCAAACATGGAATGCAACTTACTTGGACAACACTTCCCAACACGTACTACTCGTCGTCGTCGTCATCGTCGACAACGCTGGCCTCATCCCTGAACGCTGGGACGATCATGACTAATAAACACTCCCGCAGCGCCCCGGCACCCGCTTCTCCTAATCCACAGCATGGCTCGAAGCTACCGAAGTTCTTGCAGAAGCAAAACCGTGACCGGTCAAAATCCATGATTGACAGTGCCGCAAATGACAGTGCTGCTAGTCTGGCCAGCTCAAGCTCGTCCATTCGAACCTCTCAGAGCTCCTCCCCCCTCCCTCAGAATCGCCCGAGCTCAAGAAAGTCAAACAAGCTTGGTTCTGCGAATACCAAAGATGACCTCGCCAGTCCCCCAGAGGCCGACGGCGAGCAAGAAGATTCATTTGACGAGCCACCCGTGATCATCGAACCTACAGACATGCCACGGGCTCGCACGCGTGCAGAACGCCCTCTAAGCACCATCTCTGACATCCATCCTTCAATATCAATGTACTCCCCTTCGTCATCATCCCGCATATCTGATCTCCCAACTCGGCTCACCGGCTGGTTCTCGCATACCTTCAGCAGCTCAGCCACAGACCTCACCCTCCCATCTCTCCTATCTCAGTCTCATATCATGGCACAGTCACCAAAGGGTAAATCCAACCCCCTTCTCACTGCTGCCAAGCATGGCAAGGGTCATCTAGACCGCGCAATGCGTTTCCTCATGGATAGCGATGCTACTCCCGATAAGTGTGCCGAATCCATCTGGCTCCTTGGCATCCAACACCCAGGTTACGACCCCCCTCCGCCCTCTACCCCCGGTCGCCGTGCATCCGTCGAGTCCCGACGCTCCCCTTCATTCCGCTCCAACTCGTCCTCTTCTGCCACCGTATCCGAGCTTTCACAATCGCAACCCCCCTCGGCAAAGAATCCAGCGGCCCACTGGCCACCCGTTTTTTACTCCGATTTCACCTCCCGAATATGGTTAACATATCGCAACCAATTCCCTCCTATCCGGGATTCAACACTAGCCTCCCTCGATTCCGATCTCGCCTCGGGTGCTCAGTCCATATCACCATGCAGTCCTCGCCCCAAGAGATGGAATTGGCCCGGAACTGGTGAAAAAGGGTGGACTAGCGATACCGGTTGGGGGTGTATGCTGCGCACCGGACAAACGTTACTAGCGAACGCTCTGCTTCATCTACACCTGGGGCGAGGTAAGCGCATGTCCCAATTATCCCTTCATTTTTCTCACACACGTTCAAGACTGGCGACGCCCCCCACATCCTGTTCGGACCAACGACTTTGCCACTTATGTTCAAATCATAACGTGGTTTCTTGACACGCCTTTACCTCAGGCGCCTTTCAGTGTGCATCGCATGGCTCTTGCGGGCAAGGACCTCGGAAAGGATGTCGGGCAGTGGTTTGGACCCAGCACTGCTGCTGGTGCAATCAAGTAAACTCCCCCGACTTTGACGTTTGAGAGATGCTGACCCCATCCATCCAGAACACTTGTACATGCTTTCCCAGAAGCAGGGCTTGGGGTCGCCGTCGCTGCGGACGGTGTAGTTTACCAGTCTGATGTATACGCAGCCTCCAACGTTCATATGCACTCTCCACGACGATTGGCAAGGTCCTCGTGGGGCGGGCGCGCTGTCCTTGTGCTAGTCGGAATCCGTCTTGGCCTTGACGGTATTAATCCCATCTATTACGGGGCTGTCAAGGTCGGGGACATGTCCTGTATATCGTACCGAGCTCATGCACCTCTCTCGACAGGCGTTATTCACCTTCCCACAGTCCGTTGGCATTGCGGGCGGCCGCCCTTCGTCATCATATTACTTCATGGGCTCCCAGGCTGACAACCTCTTTTATCTTGACCCCCATCATACACGTCCTGCGGTGCCATTGCGGCCTGCTCCTCCCGCTTCGCCCCACGACTATCCAACGGTTTCCAGCCGAGAAACCACACCCGATAATACATCGGAAAGACGTGGAAACCAACGCTCTCCGGGGACCCAATCATCGTCCTCGCATCATCACCGGGCTCCGACTTCGCCCTCATCAGTCAGGACCGGTTCCTCAACCTTTTCGTATCATGCGCCCCTCTCGCCCTCCCCGCTGCAGCATCAAATCTCGACTTCTTCCAGCGTGTCTGGATTGTCCTCGACCTCGGCGTCTTCGCAGCCCGCTTCGCGATGGCAGAGTGCCAGCATGCCGACATCACCCGGGCTCACTGCGTCTGATCTTGATCCCCGTGAGCTGAATATAGAAGAGGAGGATTTGGATCTTGCTGCAGCGCACTACGTGGCGCAATACTCGGCGACGGAGCTCCGAACCTTTCACTGCGACCGAGTACGCAAGATGCCGCTAAGTGGGCTTGATCCGAGTATGCTCCTCGGATTCTTGTGTAAGGATGAGAATGATTGGGTCGATTTGCGGAGGCGAGTAAACGAGGTACGTTGTTGGTTGCTTTCTTTTTTGGCTATTACCTCGAGACCGAATGCCGATTGTATCTATGTTTAGCTGAACCACAGGCACAAGACTATATTTACGATTCAGGATGAACCCCCGTCCTGGCCGTCGGACTGTGACGAGTTTATGGGCCTGGAATCGATTGACGAGCCTGATGATTTGGAGATGGATCTCGAGGATGGCCCTTCTGAAGAGGAGACTAACATTAACAAATCCGAGGACCATCCTGATAACGATGACTTTTTCGACACTCGTTCAACCTCAGTTTCTCCTGTGGAAAGTAGTGTCAAGGGTGGCGCGAAGGGCTCTGAGGCTGACACGGAAGATGACCCAATTGGGCCCATCACCCCTGGGCCGAACTCAGCCTTTGAAGTTGACAAGCTTGATGAGAATGGACTGTCCAAAAACGATGATTTTGAGGAAATCAATGGCAACGACGAAGATGACGACGACGAATGGGTCGATCCCTCGATGCCTACGCCTCTGGCAAAGCCGGCTGATCGACCCTTTGCACGGCCTATGCAGCAAACCAAGTCGACTGGGTCATCGAGGAGCTTGGAAAAGGGGAAGAAGGGGAAGAAGAAGAAAACGATACCCGTGGTCAAAGTTCCATCACCTCCCCTGAGAACAGAGGAACACTTCCCGTTCCCGAGGGCGCCGGGGGAGAGCTTCTACGAACAGACAGATGGGGGTGGGTTTGAAAAGCGGATGAACACTGCCCGTGCACGGGACGGTGGGCGTACAGAGAGCGGAGGGGTGAAAGCAGTGTTGACGGACAATGTAACACAGAGGTAATTGACTGACTGACTGTCAGGGGAGGATCTTGAACGGTTTGGGCGACCAGGCGATTCTCAACCCTTCCTTTTTTTTTTCTTTTTCTTATCCTTTTTACACTACATTATCTTGTCTTGTTCTGTTTCATTGAATCGTCCTGGCCACCTCTCCCCACAAGCGTCTATACAGGTGTATGGACATTTGCTACTTATGATGATGGATGACCATATCGGAATCGGTGTACGCTGTGTAGCTATGTAGGTGTTAGTCCATCGTAGCCATGATACCCCCACATAAATACTCGTATCTCTTCCTTTCTACTCACTCTACTATTGCAACGCGTTGTCTTGAACGTCAGTAGGCGGAAACTTCGTGGTCCGCACTCCGAATCGCTGGCTATTACTTAGATTGCCAAGCTCCGTCTACGCCGCAGCGGCGTCTAACGAGACCCAAAATATTTGATATCTTAGTTAAAATTAACCATACACAAAATCATGTCAAGCATCCCGTGCAAGTGAGGTGTAACACCAGGCTACCGTCAAAAGATTAAAAAAGAAACAGAATCTCATTCGCCCTTGACTTGGCCATACCCTTGCTGTAACAACATGCCGACACGTGATTAAGCAGCAACTAGTCCGTCGCTGAGGAAGTATGTTTCCTATCCACACAGTCGTCTCTTCAGATAGGCCTCGAAGAAAGCAGTGAACAGCTCACGTGTACGCAAAGCCCATCCGCGTGTTCTCAGCATCAAAGACCTGTAGTCAAGTAATTCCATCAAAGATATGTAAATATAAATTTTCGTACCAACACGTACCGTGTAAAACCTCTCCATGAAAGCGATCCCCAGAATGAAGTCAACACCATTTCCGCTAGCAACATCTGGCAGGAGACCGACTACGCCATAACGTTTCGACCGCTCCCCACCCCATGCACTGTTCTCATCAGCTGGAACAAGCTGGGCCCCTACATCCAGGGTGAAGTAGTTTCCCCCAATGTCAAAGGCCAGTGGACGCATTTTGGAGATCGAAGATTTAGGGATTTCGAGGAGGCCGGACTTGGAATCAAATCGAACCCCGGGAATAGCTTTCTTGTAGGCTGAAAAGAGGTCATCACTAAAAAGTATCTCTATTTTCCTTGTGAGTACAGGTATTCCTGAAAGTAGTGGGTTCCCGGCACATACGTGTAGTGCCAGAGTCGACAATTCCAACTGTAGATCCAGTAATGACTGTGCCATCACCGTAGTGGACACCTGTCACATCGATCCCCCAGAAGGCTGACGAAGGTGGCGTGGTAGTAAGGGGTACATAGGTGATGCTGCCGGTATACTGGCAATTTTATAAGTATCTGACACACTATTGACAGAAGCACTTACCGCAGATGGGTCAATACCACCAAAAGTGATGACACCATCTTCAAGAGTCTTTGTGACAATCATCATTACAGCAAAATAAGGTGGCTCACTTGTGTCGTCCTCCTTTGTGGATGGTGCAAATGAAATTCCGAAAACTTTGTGCTTGATCAAACCTTGAGATACTGCGTTGTCCATTACTGTCGGGATGAGGGAGTCGGGCGCAGAAAGAAGTGTTCCTTTGCTCAAGTCAGCAGGCCCCAGACCAAGAATACCCTGGACATCTTCAAAGCCACTCGATGACGTTGCGTCACCAATGGATTGGTTTGTAATGACAAGCTGTGGTGCAAGAGTGACCTGATCCAAGTCTAGATGCGAGGTTGAACAGAGATCCCTTGAACAGGACGCAAGGAACGGTTACATACATTCGAGGCCTTGGAATGACCCCGAGCCCAATGTATCCGAAATTTGCTGTCCGGTGGGAATGGTTGTCTTTGTGTGAACATACTTTTTGTTGATGCTGTAGAAAGACTGTGTGAATGCCGTACCCACGAACACACCAGTATCACCCTTACCCGCAGATAGTGTTCGAGCTACCCGTGGCGAGAACGAGATTGTAGTAAGTCGCAGGGTGCCCAATGCCAATGCTGGTAACATAGGTAACATAATTAAGTTTAGTGGCAGGGTCCGAATTACTCCTTGTTAGTCTTGCAGGAGCACGGTCGTGCGGGAATCTTTTGAGAGAAGAGCCAGAGAATTTAACTTTCGTCACGGGGAACTGAAAGAGGGCATGTGTCAATGTAGCAAAAAGTAAAAGGAACGCAAGCATAGAGAACGACGGCATTCTATGATCTGCAGGAAGGACGAGTCCAGAAGAAAGATGGCGGGCAAAATATATACTGGGGAGATAAAGCTTTCACATGTGTGCTGGCATGAAATCCCACAGTAATTGCTTGACAAAACTGTATAATAACCTGGTATCGGAACTTTGTTTAAAAGAATATCATCAACGAACATATAAGACCTGCCTTGGGCCTTGAGAAAAAGCTTTCTGGTCCAACATAACATAGAAGATATTCAAATTCGCCTGGCCAGACACATCAAGAAGCCAGTCTTGCCTTCAAAGATGGCTTTGTACCGAAAGTCTCCTGCGAGAGCTAACAATTCTGCATCATAAAAAGACATCACTGGAAAATGAGAATAGGCTGAGGAAGTTCACCTAGATATACCCATGAAGTGAAAATTGGTATTGGGCAACCAGCTTGATCAATTTTGGCTTCTTCAATGTCTACTGTGATGGTACACTTGTACCAAGTTCAGCAGTACTTGCAACACAGCCCCGAGTCGTAAAATATACTTCATCCGACGTCCTCGGAATTATCGGATCTGTAGTGCTCCAGAGTCAACTAGAAGAGTTCGCCCAGCATTCCGGTTGACGCCAATACTAGACACGAACCACGAACTAGTAAGTCTGAATTAGGATTACATAAGAAGCCTGTAGTTTTCCAGACGGCCTAACTGAGCAAAGTGCTCAAAACAGTCAATGGTTTGTGGTAAAACATGTCCTTCGTCCAATCAGAGTGCGTCCTGGGGATTCAAAACTAGCAAGTACATTCGACGCTTTTGCAGATCTATCATCCGGTGTTCGCGTCGAAGTCCAAGCGTCGTCCTTTGTCACCACCGTCGTCACTACTGCTATTCTGCTGAAGACGCCCCTGGTAGTCATTCTCACAAGAAATCGTGTTAGCTGTACGCTATGCATATTGCCAATCTATGATAACTATGTTTTCAGTAAATCCAATATGAATTTTACCTAGTTTACACACAGGAAACACACTAGCGTTGCCCGCTCTCTTTCACCTGCACAACACTCACAACCCTTCCCAGCACGCGAGCACTCAGTGATCATGCATTTATCATGGCTTCTTCCCAGCCATTCCCACTTGCTGCGTCCGCACAGAAGGTCCAATAGCCTACATATGGCCTGCACCTTGCTGTACGCCTCATCTGTCCAGATTGTAGAGACATGAATCCACATATCGTCGAAGAATTTAGCAGTGGAGACCTTGTGCGTGGGGGGTGTGGTCTCGTGCTAGGTGACCGAGTCATCGACACAAGAAGTGAATGGAGGGCAAGTACCTCGCTTTTCAGTGTACGGCGCTGCATACATTTACCTGGTGTATTAGACATTTGCAAACGACGAAGGGGATGAGCGTCGTAAGCTCTGGGAGCGCGATGCGGCGCATTGGAGTTCGCGAGCAATACCACTACCGCCGTCGCGGAAGCTGATTGAGTCACTGTGTCGAGCTGCTCCATGCCCTCCATCAACGGGTCTGAAGCAGCACCGACACACGAAGGGTCAAAGCGGAACCTCCTCATTGCTTTCCGAGACATCGGCAGCTGGTGGGACCAGTTTTCTTTGACAATCAGCGACATTGCTAAGCGGCTTTACAAGCGCTCAGATGAAGAAAAGCTCCTCCGGGGTAAACCATTGGAAGCAGTAATCGCTGCTTGCATCTTCATTATTACTTGCCGTCAAGCCCATGTGCCTATTTCGGGAAATACTATGTCACCTCACACATATATTGAAAAAGACGCTTGGCCAGTGCTACAAGGCACTCGAACTGGGTTTAAATAAATGAATCAACCTTTCTCCGGGTGTTACTGCACAGCATACCAATGATAACAGCCCGACGACTGGCCCAGAGAAGCTGCTTGTGCGGTATTGCAACCACCTCGATCTGCCTGCCAACGTGCAATCTATTTGCAGTGATACTATTGTCTCTACACGACAACACGGCATTGCAGTTGGGCGGACAGTATCTATTGCAGGAGGGGCCATCTACTTCACTTGTCATTTACTGGGTATGCAAAAACTGATCCGAGATATCAGTGCAGTAGCGGGGTGAGCAAGGGGACGATTAGGTGGTATATCGGTAGTATTATTTGGATAGGGAGAAGCTTTTGAAAGAAGATTGGATAAAAGACGGTCGTGCAGACATGTCCAGGCTCCCTCCCGAAAAGTAGTAGAACTTTTGTAATGTCACCAATGGGTTCTGACATATGTATTGTACATGCTACCTGCTTGACGGACAGTACTATGTGATTTTTCCCCGTCCCTCTGGGGACGAATCCTCGTTCAAGAACTACTCGACAGCGTCCAGTGCGAGACAGGTGCAACCGCATCACGCTTCGCTCAGAGACAAAGGAAGTCTCATATGTTGGCGGTTTGTATGATGCTAAACAGATTTTACACCAAGAGTAAGCCTGATTTGGCAGTGGATTGCGTGGATGCACGCTCAATAATGCCTTCCTTGCCATCCATTTTAAACCCTTATAAAAGTGCATCCATGGCTACCAGCACCTGCGACGGCAAGTCCAAGCCGACCTACATCTACAAACTAATCAGCCATATATCCTCCACACCCACCTCCGTCGCCAGCCTCCCAGAGAGACTCCCCGTAAGCGCCATCGACGAAGCCTCGGGTTTTATCCACCTTTCCACTGCAGTGCAAATCCCCAACACCCTTAAGTTCTTCTTCAAGGAGGACCCCTATGTATACCTCTTGCGCATCCCCTACGACCCCGTAGAGAAGGACATCAAATGGGAGGATCCCAAGGCGGAGGTGTGCGGGCCGCGCGGTGGGGAAGGGATGTTCCCTCATCTGTACAATGGGTTGAAACTAGGCAAGGACGAAGTTGAGAGCGTGAGGATATTGCATAGGCAGACTGATCATGAGGACGATAAAGCAAAAGGATGGGATGCGGCGCTTCAAGGCGCTGAAGACTTTCTTGTCTATTGACCACACAGTCCGATCCACGGTGAGTAAGGCGTGGCCTCAAGCTAATCTAATTTCACTATATAAGTCGTGTATTTCAGGCTTGTGGAAGACCAAAGTTATTGATCTTGACATTTGGTTATAATGATTTTTCAAGTGGATGCTTTAACAGCCACCCAAGGGAGAAAGAAGTTGCCACGTCCATATTGCATCTATATGTACCAAGGCGTAGTTTTGTCATCCTAATAGGCCTTAAGCCTCGCTTTCGGACGGAGAGGACATGTATAGCAGAAAACGATTCTCAGGCCGATTAGCGTGAACCTGAGAGTCCTGTGGTACATACAGGCTTGAGTACTATAAAACGACGGTACGTGCGAGGAGACGATGTGCACGCTATTAGGGTAACAATGGGAGCAGGTCAGTGAGAGGACGGGCGCCTCCCTGTATCGGGCGCCGTTCGCCAGCCAGATAAGGTGACATGACGACACTGCACAAGAGGGGCGGGGTCCCAACTTCTACGCCGCTAATCCGTCTCGACTGACACATTAGTCTAGAGTACTCAAAACATCGGCATCATGGTATGCAAGGTAGTTAAAGTAACAGGTCATGTCAGGCCAATTCAAACCTCCCGTCCACTCTGAGTCCACGATGTTGATGAGCCCACCGCGGTGGTTTCGGTCCTATGTGAGTCCTGATTATAGGCCGTCTTCCGGTTTTCCCACAGAAAATGCCAAGGTTTCTAGACGGGACCCACTGGAAGATATCTCGGAACCTACGGCACGTCCTTGAGCAATACGGATGATGATGAAAAGTTGCGCAATGGCCTAGACAAGAAATGGATGTTTGAGCAACAGTTTCGGGAAATGATTTAGTAAAACCTGCCTGAACGTGACTGATAGCCAAAAAGACAAGATTAGATATATTTGAGTGGAGAGCAAAGGAGATGATGAAAATGATGCCCAAGATGGAGTATGGAGCAGCAGATTCAACAACCAGGGTTATAACTTTATCTAATGTGTGCACGTGCTCCCTGGACACGAAATTTTCCACTTGGCGTCGGTATTTGAGAAGCCGTCCTGCAACGAGGAGAGTGTATATGACAGTCATGCCGACTTCCATGCAGAGATAAGCTAGTTGACTGTTGATGTCGTAAAACACCGCTCCGCTCGCCTCGGCGAGGATGAGTATGGATAGCCCTTAGTGGTGCAGAATTAGTTCGCGAAATCAAGCAGCCGTGAACAGCTTGTCACCCACCGACCATGGTCAGGAAAAGGACACCCATGGATATCGCAATATATTTCTCCCTGCCAAAAATTACGAAACATCGGTAAACCTAGTTCTGAATGTCAACTTTCATCATGCGGGCAATCAACAACCGGAATGCATACCAAGAGAGCTTGCATGAACCATTCCATGATGTAGTAGCTGGACTTGTTTGTAAATATATTGAAAATGGTCGCATCGGTCTCATACGACATACCAGGTCAGAGCCATAACATTGATCCAGTAACTCAATTCATTTTGGATCAAAGTAGCTGGCCCTCCTGGTGCGTTTCGCAGATCGATCCATATCATCTCCGTGTACTTTACGTTCGCTGCAAATCCTATCGTGGCCAAGACGAAAGTGATACAAATATAGCCCAGAAGCCATGGGCGTTGGACACCAATCTGCCCACCTCCTCTTCGGTGGAGGATAGCTGTCGCAGCCTGAATTGTTAGAAGGAACAACATCCCTGAAAATTGCGTTGAACAATGAATGGGTTCCCAGTAACAAAGATTACAGGAAATGAAACCAACCATACGAGACAGCCCCCAAGATCATGCCATTGAGGCGTGACCGCTCCAGCCACAAGTCAGTACTTGGAGTATACGAACCCGAGGACATGTTTTCCACCGGCAGCTTTGCAAAAGAAAGAAGCCCACAAAGAGATGGTATGAACCGCAGATAGGCTGTTCCTCCCCTGCCAGGACCCACTGCGATGACGTCGGCTGTCATCACAAAAATTCCCGCAGGCCGATACAAAATAATGTCCGATATACGCACTAAATTACTTGAACGACAATAGCTCACTTCAACCACGAACAGCCGCAGAGTCTCCATCTCTTAGAAGCTGTACTTACGCGGACGCCTTCGCTTCCATATTCTTCAAGCCCCGTGTTTCTCCGGGCGTATTGCGACAACGAGGAGGAATCTAGCAAATAGAATCCCGAATGATTCGCCACAATCGACTCGCCCCTTGAAGTGAGTCCCGGTCAAGGTTGGAGATCCCTTTGCTGCCAACACTTTCTGGACCACAAGTCTCTGAAATTCAATACAATCTCTTCACACTGTCCGACTTGCTGACACGATGTGGACAGTGCATCATGGGATACATTAATGATTCTGGAAAGAAGGACGGTGCCACGGTGACGAGGGATACTACTTCATCCAGCCAACTGTCTTCTCCAATCATCACCTTGTTTAACAAGGTCACTGCAACTGGAAATCCGTCGAGTTTTTTTGAATCTCCGCATTAACTCACTTTCAAAGCTCTGTCTGAAAGACTTTGTATACTACACATGTGCTTTCATAGACGAT
>Ga0307518_10000257_pt1 | contig 40205 bp, 26 predicted proteins | sample 25_EM_MG_FD_203889 | JGI IMG/M metagenome (GOLD analysis project Ga0307518, IMG submission 203889) | Populus trichocarpa ectomycorrhiza microbial communities from riparian zone in the Pacific Northwest, United States - 25_EM | ecosystem: Host-associated > Plants > Roots > Unclassified | place... | reverse complement strand
CTCGCATTACTGTGAACATAAATTCATAAAGTACAAAATTTAAGCAACAATATATAAATTTCCAAAAGCAAAGAACACAAGACTAATGAGTCTATTGACTGTTTGCATCCATTATTACATAAGCTTCCAAATAGAGAAATGCTTTAATCACTATGCCCTCTCTTGCTTTCCAGGCAAATATAAATATGTAACAGTGCATCAAAGTATTAAGAAAAAGAAAAGGAAAGAAAAAATAACGTGCCTGATAAGCTCCCGAAGAAACACCTCTTTGTTGCTGTATAGACTATTAACAATGAGGTCCATAAGGCGACTAACCTGCCATCAAGTATTAAAAAGAGAGACACATCAGTAAAACCATATTCAGCTCCCGTTCCTTGAATACAAAAATGAAATTCCCCAAAATCTCCATTGATGTACCTCAGCTTGATACTCATATTTTTCACCCACAGATGGAGGGGATGATGACGAATCAGATTCTGCAGCCGTAGACTCGTAACGGGTACCCAAAAAAAAGGTATGCTTCAAGTTCAGCTGCTTGGTTTTATTTGGTATCTCTCTCCCAGTGGTTAAAACCGAGTACCATCTGAATTTGGCCTCACCGTCGACAACCTGCTCATGACTCATAAATAAATATTCCACATTTGACCACAATATCATATAGATACATTTGCTATAAACATAAATTGTCTTAAGGTTAACTGTACAACTTTGTTTTCCTTTATGCCCATTCTATGCAAAAAATAGGAGGAAATTGCATTAACAATATTAAGAATTTATTTAATTAAAAAAATGGCCATTAGACTGGATGCTAAAAATATCTCAAGCAGAACCAATCAACAAAGAAAAGAAAAAAAAAAAGGAAACGAAACAGGTATCAAGTCAGTGTAGAAATGGGAAGAGCTTTTTATAAGAGCGTACATAATCGGAGAATGGGACAGCGGTGGCGGCGCTCCCGTAACGAGAGGCAGAGCCAGTGGAGCGGAGGATAGTGGAGACGGAACGCCTCGATAGTCTGTGCATCGTTCGTTCACGGGAGGAAGAAATTGAACGTAAAGCGACCGGAGAAGGAGGGGGAGAGAGAGGTGGAGTAAATGGGCACTGTTTCTAGCGAGTCTCAGACTCCGTGAGTTATGAATGGGTGTTTAGTAGGGTTTATCATGGGGTTTGAGGAAGTTTCTGGAGATCGGTCCCTTTTCTCTTTTTTTTTTTTTTTTTGCCCTTTTATTTCGCGCAACGCTTTATTAGGTATTTGGTTATTTTTAATAATAATTTTTTTAAAAAAAAGATTATAATTTTTTTTTTTTTTACACATGCTCTATGTGGTTTGAGCAACTGGGGTCGGTTTTCATAGAATAAATCTTAAAACCTAATTCTTATAATTATCTGCACCATGATGCTATTTAGATTAAAAAACATTTAACTTAATAAAAAACATTCAGGCTATAAAAAATTATTTAGCATTGTTATTAGATTGTAAATGAGTTAATTTTAAAACCTTCCAACTTAACCCGTTTAAAATAAAATTATATAAAAATCATTTTAACTTGACTCAATCGACTTAACCGCTTAAAAAACAACTCGACCGACCAGTAAAAAACATCCAAAGTTGAAATTAAAAAAATATATTTATGAAATTGACAAAAAAAACTTCAAACCTAACTCTTTGCCTAGCATGAATTTAAAATTAAACCGTGTGGAAGTTTTCTTGGCGTGACGTAGTCGATTTGGCCTGTCTAAAAAAAATCTGATTGGCCAGTAAAAAATATTTGTGAATGAAATTGATAGAATAAAAAACCTCTCGAACCAATTTCTTACCTAACTCGAGCTTAAAATTAAATTATGCAAGAATTGATCTATTATGATCTAGTCAACTTAGTCGTTTTAAAAATAACTCAAATGACTATTAAAAACAATACAAGGATGAAATTAAAAAAAAATGAAATTACTAATTTACATATGAAATTAAAAGAAAAAAAACTTTATTATTTATATAAACAGTCAAGTAATTGCATCAAGTTGTTTTAGTTAAGAGAATATGAGAGATTCTTGATTACACAACAAGCACCTAACTTTTCATGTTTTTTGGATAGTTTTTATACTCGAGTGACCTTAACTATTATTATTGGTTGACATATTAAGTTAAGTTAAATTAAAAAAAGATTTTTCCTAGGAAAGTTATTATTTATCAAGACTTTGATTATTATTCATTATAATAGTATAATTATGAAATTGTTCTTAAACAAAAACATCTTTGAACGAGGTATTAGGGGCAAGAAAGTTTTTTCACCATAACACAATTGTTTTTTTATAAATTGAACGAGGTTAGATTAGTAATTTCATCTTTTTTGTAAAGTAAAATTACTAATTTAACTCTAGATTAAAATAATCTAAAGCCTACTACTCGGGGACATTTTTGTATTTTTAATGTTTTAAAATAGTATAATTATTTTGATGCCCTTAAAAACAAAACAAACAAAACTCTCACCAAATGGTTTTTTTTTTCATTTTATATTGGTTTTATTTTAAATTTCAAGAGTACTCGGGGCATTATTATAAATTATATTTATTAAATATAATTTTAAAACAAACCTTTTGGAGAATGCATAACACTAGCGAGCATGTGGACGACCCTAGCGTGAAGCGTTACCCAACCACCAAGCATCGCATTTTAGGGTAGTGTTTGAAAAGACCCGACGCCCCTAACGAAATGGTGCAACGCGTGCCCCTAACATGTATTGAGTTTAGCATCGACGACCATTTTTTTTTCCTTTGTCTCTCTCTCCACCATGGAATTTCACGTTGGTCCCTTCAAAAAAATTAAATTAGCCCCTGCAATTTATTTCTCCTTTACATTTGGTCTTTGTCCTTTTGATTATAGTTTTTTTTAATAAGCCATGAAATTACAAATGTTTTTTAATTTCACCATCTTTTAATTTTTAATCTTTCAGATTTGGTTCCTATTCTTTTGATTACTATTTTTTTATTTTTAATAAGCTATAAAATTACAGTTTTTTTTTTCAATTTCACCCCTTTTTATTTTTAAAATTTGATCTTTATTATTTTGATTGCTGTTTATTTTGTTTGAGATTATTTTTTTAGATTTGTTTTATATTTTCATCCTCCTTGAGTTTTTTTTTTCTTTTAAATTTGATCCCTATTTTTTTTAACTATCTTTTTTTCTTTGACAAGTTTTTTAAAATGACTTTTTTCATGATTTCACCATTCAAAATTAAATTGGTTGAGAATTAAGCTTCTTGATTGAACCTGGTTCAATGATTTCATGGGTTGTGAGTTTTAGAGATTAGATCAGGTTTAAGAGATGTGCCGGAGTTGGCATGTTATTTTCTTTCCTTTTTTTAAAGCTACTGCTTTTATTTCTTACCCTTTTTTTAGATATTTGCTTTATTATTTTTTATAATTTGCTTTTTATGAGATTAGTTTCAGGTTCATGACCAGAATCTCTAGTTTCAAAGGTTAACGTTGGTTGACTTTTTTTAGGTCCTTTTTTTAAAATTGATTTACTTCAATTTCATTCTTTAACGTTTAATTTATTTGAAATTGGTCTTCTTATATTTTCTTTCTTTCTTTTCTATTGGGTTATTATGATCTTATGTCATGATCCTGGAGTCTATGGGTTAACCTGAGTTAACTAAGATTTTTTTTTTTGTTATTGTGATGGGGTTAATTCTAGGTTTAGGGCCATGGTCAATGGTTTCAAAGATTGTTTTTTATGGAAAATTTTTTTAATTTAATTATTTCAATTTCATCCTTTAATATTTAATTTATTGGAAATTGATCTTCGTAGTTTTATTTTCATTTCCTTTCTATTGGGTTATCTTGATTATTATTTTTTTAATAATTTCATCCTTTATGAGTTTTTTTCCCCATCATATTTGATCTCCATTCTTATTCTTGCTATTTGTTTTCCTTTGACATGCTTTCTAAATTGATATTTTCTCACGATTTCATCCTTTAAAATTAAATTGATTGGGAATTAAGCTTCTTGATTTAACACGATTCAAGAATTTCATGATTTTCATGGTCACGGGTTTGCCGGTTAACCCGAATTGACTCTTATTTTTTCCATTGCTTTCTTTAAATAATTGTTTTTTCATTTTTGTCCTTCAACATTGCGTTGTTCGACAATTGAGTTTCATGATATTATTCAATATACTTCTAAACATGTTCACCCTGGTAATCATAACTAGGTTAGAGATTTTGTATCTTGACTTAGGTGGGTCTGGATAAAGTTTTTTTTACCTTTTCAAATTATATTTTTCATGAGTTTTCATTCTTCAACATTTTATTTGCTGGAGATCGAGCTCCATCTTTTTTTGTGGAGTTATCATGTTTTCATTTGATTTATTAGGAATTAGTATTTGAACTTTTTCCCTACACTTGTTTCTATAAGATTATCTCAATCTTATGTCCATGGTCATAAAGTTTGCAAGCTAGTATGGTTTAACATAGGGTTTTTCTTTTGTTGTCCTTTTTTTTTTTTTAATTTTGCCCTTCATCATTGTATTGTTTAATAATCCAGGTTGACTCAAATTGGGTTCTTTTAACCTTTTTTTCCTTGTCATTTTTTTATCTATTTATTTATTGTTTTTGTATTTTTAATCATATTATTTAAATTATCAATTGAACCAACAACTTGTTAGTTTAATATACCTTGAATCTAATATTTGATTTTTGAATCTAGAGTACATAAAGTCCATGAGAAAAAAATATTTTGCAAAGAAAATTACAAAGTTGTTATAATTATAGAATTTCTATTGCATCAAAACATTATTTCTAAAATGTTCCTTGTTGATACTCTTTTAAAAATTAAATATTTATTAGAGTTGTAGAGACTGCTACATATTTATGTTCTTTTTTTTATGAAAAAAAGTAGTTGTTCTCATAAGTTAAGATATAAGGGACACCTAAAACTAATATGTAGGTGTTTATCGTAAGACATGTACACTGAACTAACCTGCATGGGAATTTCATATGGAGAGATCACATATATCTATAGAAATGCTCATGTGACGGTTGTGTAAGTGATCCTTAGATTTGAGATCACTGAGTTATCTTATATAGAGAATATTGTGCTTTGATTATGTTATATATTATCTTAATCGAGGTGATGAAGGGGTAAATATTGGATATAACATGAACTATAAGAAGATATTTAAGTGATCAAGAAAGGATTCATCACCCTATGTGAATTATGAAAAATGTTCCATCCGTTCTCAAATAGTATTGATTGAGAAATCCTTGGTCAAGATAGAATGAAATTTGAAAAAGTTTTTAAATCTTATTTAAACGATCAATGACTATTATATAAAGAACAAACATGTTTTAACATGATAGACATACTCCATGCTTTAATGTTAAATCAGAACATTATTGATGAAAGAATATTAATTACACTGAGAAACTGGTCACTGAAATGTAATGTCAAACCACTAATGACTTTTCTAATATTTGAGGAATCATGACACGTTGCTAGATGATGCACCTGATCTTCAAATATAAATTAATCAATTATTAAATTGATAATAAATTATTTTTTTTTAATTTTTTTATTTTATTTAATTAGAATTAAAATTTATATTTGGGTCAACATATGAGAAACCTAATGGGTCACACACATTATGAACCATTAGTTATAAATTAAATTGGGATGATTTAATTAAGTATGACTTGATTAAAATATATCTTAGAAATTAAGGACTAGAATATAATTAATATAGAGATTATATTTCTAGACCTAGAAACATCAAGTAAGGACTTGATTGAGTTAATTTCTAAAATTTTTCTAAATTAATATATGGATATTATTCAAGGGGCAAATTGATATTTTGTTAATTTATAGAGTTTTTCATATTTTCCTACAAATAGTAAGTTATGACTCTTATTTTTTTTATGGTTGTTTGTTAGACAAAAAAACTATATAAGTCACAGAATAGAGAGTTAACACTCTAGGTAAAACAATCTCTCTCTCCTAAATATGGATTTAGGAGAGGAGATTTCTCATTGGTGGTTTATGTGGATTACCTTTGGAGGTTGGATAACTGGATAACTTGTGGTTTACGACAACTTAGCCTTTTTAGAATTATTCAAAGCCGAAGAAGATCAGATTTTCATGTAATAAATCCCTAAACAACTCTAGACTTGTCTAATGAGATCCTAGAGACTCCTAAATAATTTTGTTTTATTATTTTCGTTGCGTGTATAATATTAAATAAATCCAACACAACTCTAGTCTTAATTTTTTTTTCTCAACGTTCTTTTTTTACATGGAAACAAAAATTGTCTGCCACATGCTGCAAATCTAGTTCTTAATTCTAAATGTTGAGGTTTATGACTTTTCATACTGTGATTTTATATATATGATTGTAAAAACAAGAAGATATTGAAAAATATAAAATATAAAATCTCAAATGCTATCACTGAACCGTCTCTTTGAATACATATTTAAAAATTTTAGATATCTTGATGCACTACACAAAACATATTATTGCTTAGAATCTTGATTTCATTTAAAACATAAGGAATTTAACAATCTTTATATCAAACTATTTATTAAAACTACAAAGTTTATGGATTACCGTGAGTAGTTTATTGTATAAAATAATTGATTATAAAAATATTTTTGTTAAATTTACAATTCTTTTCAATACATATCTACGTAATTGATGTAATTTTTCTTAAAATAATCTTAATTAATTTTGTTTGACCATTGCTTATATATATTATTTAATACAAACTCATAGTAAAAAAATTATGTGAATTTTATTAGAAATTCATCTTCCAATTAAATAGGGGCAAATGAAAATGTGTATAGAGAAATTAAAAAAATGCAAAGCTCTATGATGTTATAAAATGAGTTTCTAATAAAATGAGTTTCAGTGTGACATATACCCAATTGAAGAGCACATGCACCTTGGTTGATGGCCCAAGTGTGATTCCTTTATTTTTTCTATCATATTATTAATTATTATTTTATTAATATTAAATTAAATTTAAATTGAAATTAAAAAAACTAAAATAATTGTTCACCAAGACTTTGAACACTATTCATTGTAATCGGGTAATAATAAAATTGCCCTTGAGCCATAAAAGCTTTGAACTAGGCATTAAAAAACACAATTGTCTTTTATAAATCTAAATTAGTTATTTTATTTTTTATCACATAATAAAATTACTAATTTAACTCTAGAATAAAAAAAAATATAATGCCTATTACTCAAGTTTGTTTTGGTCTTTGTAATTTTTTTTTAAATAGTGTAATTACTTTGATGTCCTTAAAGACAAAATCAACATAACTCTTTCACAAGGATTATTTTGTCACTTTACATTGGTTTTATCATAAATTTAAAAGTTAATAAGGGGCATTATTGTAATTGATATTTATTAAAAAAATTTGCTTGCGCATGTGTAGTACGCACCAATGTGTAGACATCCTACACACTGTTTAGGAAGCATACATGGACGACCCACAGGAGCCATCACCGCCATTGTTTTCCCTCTTCTATAGTTCATGGCACCAGTCATGCTAGTAATGGTAGCAAGAGCAACTCAAAGCCAAGTAACATTTCCTTCAAACCTCCTCATGTTATGTGATGTTTAGGACTGATACTAATTACTTGTATGGTAATAGAGAGAAAAGGAAATGTTGAGAATGCACGAGGTAAGAAATGCCTTTGTTAATGGCATTCTACATGCCAAGTAATAGCTCTCGGGCCGAGATGAGTAAGAAATAAAAGGGGTCAAGCCTCCCACCCAAGCCTAGTCCATATGGTTGGGCTGGGTTCTATATAAAAAAGAAATTTTAGGCTGTTTATTGGCCCAATCAGATCTGCTTGGGCCAGGAGGCCCAGCCCATATGCCTGGGTTAAGCCTATTCCAACCATAAAAGTATGTTTGGCATGTCTGATTTTACTGAAGGAGAAAATGCCTTTTTTTGTTCTTGAAACGTGTTTGTCAAATGCAGTCTTAAGATATTTTTTTGCACCTTTGATTTTTGGATAATGACGTATTTGGCAAGCACACTTTGTTGTTTTCTTTTAACATTGGTTTGTCCCTTATTTTTTTGTTTTGCCAAATAAGCTCTAAATAATTTTCAAATATTTAAAAACATTTCAAGGATGATTTTAGAATTATTTATGGGTCCCTCGCTAAGTTCTCCAATAATTTCATTTAATATCGAGCCTGTCGGCTGACAATGTAAGATACTGGCCCGATATTAAAAATACCCGCTTTTCTTCAAAATTTTAAAAAATAAAAATAAAAAAAACAAAAAGAATTGCTCGTTTAAAAATGCAAAAATATGTTTTTATCTGTGTGCATACAACCAAATCCTAAAAGTTTTTCATCTATAGTTTATAAAAAAAGAAAAACAATGCATTTTTATCATGGTTTGAAAAAAAAATACAAAACTGGATATTATAACCAGTTTATTATTATCCATTAGGATTTGACCAAAATTTCAAAAAAACACCATAAAAAATCAATTTGTTTAATTAATATTTTTAGTATGAATTTTACAATGTAATTCATATTCTCGGTATTAAATTAAATGAATTGAAAAAAAAATGTTAGGAATTAATTGTAGAATTTAATATTTCAGGGTATAAAATTATATCGTAAAGTATATCCCCTGGTATTAAAAATACAAAATTGAAATAAATGCACCATTAAAATTTGGACTTTAGAATGGTTAGATTTTAGCCTGATAAGATAGGGATCTCCTTAGTGAGGAGAACTTTTCTTGAACCTTAGATGGACCAACGAATAGAAACAAGACTTAGAAAACAAAAATCAATCAACAATGCAGCTTATCATAGGTCAGGTGCACAAGGGATGATGCGTCTTCTCCATGTATAACTAGTTCTCTTACTTATACTCTCGCAAACCAATATGTTTTCTAGTGACCATGATACTAGGTGACGACTTCCTCAAAATTATAATTTTATGATTAATCCTCATACACCCAAACCCCCTCTCGATCCCGGAGGCAAATCCATCATTCAATGTCGTGCACGCCATGACAACTAGCATGGATTGAATATGTGGAAATGAACAAAATAAATAAGGTGTATTGGAACATAATTCACAACACCTACAACAAAACAAGAAGTTAATATCTGAGCGTATATCAAGATCTCTAATGCATCGTTAGTCGACCATTCAACTCGTAGTGAATAAGTTTTGTTTGTATTATGCCCAATTGAAAATAGAAACCTAAGTGCTATAAAGACAATGTATTTTTAATATAAAACTCATATATTTGAATTCATTTAATTTATCAATATTGTTTATATGATACTTTCCAGGGTGTTTTAATATAAACACAACGAAACAGAGATTACATGTCAAAAACAATTCAAGATCAATCATTCCTATTTCAACTTTGCCAGGAGAAATTGAAGAGCCAACCTAAATGGATGTTTGAAAATTAATTAAAAAAAAAGTGTAAAAATATTATAAATGCAACTCCTGTAATTTATTTATTTTTACTCAAAGTTCAATCAACTTAGAAAAAGATGATGTTATACTTGGTGACAACAATAATATGAAGAGAGCGATGAGTGAAAACACAACAAAGAAACAAGTTAAAAAAGATAAGGTTAGTATAAGTTCTCATGTTGAATCGATCTTAAAGAATTAAAAAGAATATAAAATGAAAATGAAAAGTTAAAAGATGGAATTTTTTGAAAACACCATATAATATAGAGGAAGAGAAAGTAAATGCAAAACATGATAGACAAAAACAAAAGAAGACATGATTGATATCATGTTAGAAAGGGTTTTTATTGAAACAACAACAAGATGAATATAAAATAATGTTGAAAAATATGACAACAATGTTTGATATTTGGTTGAATATTTTGAAAGGCATCAAATAGAGGTATTAACTAAAAGATGTAATAATAGTTTTAATTAGTACGCATTGTTTAAATTTTCATTGTTTCTTCAAATGTATGCACTTCATTTTTATTGTTTTTAATTTTTACTAGAATAAAAGAATTAATTTTCAAAAGTATCACTATATAATTATAAAACTAATTAACATAAATTGAAAGCAAATCAACAACATGAAATAACATACACTTGAATAGTCATCTCATATGTAAATTAAATTAAATTAAATTAAATTAAATAATAATAATAATAATAATATTTACGACTCCTTATTTTGAAGAGCGTGATTGTAATTATATATTTTGAGAGAGCTGGTTAAAATAGCTTTCTAACTATTTTAGCTAAAATCTAACTAACAAATAAAGCTTTTAACCTTGCAACCTGATGCCATCCAACCATCAAAAGATCCATTGGAGGTTCTAGTTGGTCCAGTTACTAGGCTTAGGGCTAAGAGATTCAAAGAAGCTTTCAATGGACTTCTTCAAGATACATGGGCTAAGGTGGACTTCAAGAGGATTTGTAATAATAAAGAGCAAGCCTCGATTAATCTGATTCATGTTCAAGAGGGGCTTGTTGGTGGAACCAAGACCATTACATAAGGATTGAGAGAAGAAGACTAGATTCAGACAGTTTGATCAGAAAATGGGCTTTTGAGAATACAACAACAGATGAAATTTATGTTTGGTGAGCTGATGACTAGAATTGAAAAATTAGAGACCAGGTCTGATGGAAGGCATAGTAAAAAGGATAGAGAAGCTAGGAAGGAGGAGAGTGTTGCTGGAAACTCTACAGATAAAGTCGAGGATGATCTTAATCGTGGTGGTGGGTTTTGTACACATAGGGTAGAGAGGTATGAGAATCGGTCAAGGAGGGGACATATTCAGCCATATAGGGATTTTGAGCATAGAGGGGATTTTGATGATTTGGGAGATATAGACCAAAATTTGGGTTGTATTAAGTTAAAAATCACAGCCTTTAAGGGAAAAACAGATCCAAAAGCTTATTTAGATTGGAAAAAAAAAGGTGGAGATGATTTTTGACATCCATAGGTACTCTGAAGAAAAAAAAAGGTTAAGTTAGCTGTAGTGGAGTTTACTAATTATGCCATGATTTGGTGGGAGAGATTGGTGGTAGAAAGAAGAAGGAATAGAGAAAGACCAGTTATCACATGAGAGGAGTTAAAGACAATAATGAAGAAGAGGTATGTTCTTAAACATTATTATCAGGAGTTGTTTAATCGTTTATAAATGATTACACAAGGTAATAAGAGTGTGGAGGAGTATCAAAAAGAATTAGAGGTGGCTATGATTAGTGCTAATGTTAATGAGGATGAGGAAGTTACTATGTCTAGGTTTTTGAATGGCTTGAATAGAGACATAACTAATGTTATGGAGTTGTAATCATATGTTGATTTGGAGGAGTTAGTACACTTAGCCATTAAGGTTGAAGGACAATTGAAAAGGAAGGGTAATGCACGATCTGGAGCTTATATGAGGTCTTCTTCGGGTTGGAAGATGAATTATAGGAGAGAGGGTAGTGCGTCATCAAAGCCTTTGGTGACTTCTAAAGTTGTCGAACCTACCTTCATGAAGAAGCAGGTTTCGACCAATGATAAAAAACTTAAGGGAGAAGTTCAATCGAAGCGTGATCATGATATAAAGTGTTTCAAGAGTCAGGGATTGGGACACTATGCATCAGAATGTGCAAATCATCGAGTTATGATTCTAAGGGATGATGGAGAGATTATGTTCACTAGTAAGGAGTCTGATTGTGATGACATGCCCCCACTTGAGGATGCTAGTGATTTAGAGTATGCTATTGGTGATAAAGTTTTGGTGATTAGAAGGTCATTTAGTGTTCAGACTAAGAGGATGATGTGGAGCAACAAAGGAAGGGCATCTTCCGTACTAGATACCTAATCAACGATAAGGTATATAGTATGATAATTGATGGTGGTAGTTGTACTAATGTTGCTAGTGTTACTTGGTTAGAAAGTTGGGATTGAATACCATAAAGCATGAGAGGCCTTATCAACTTCAATGGTTGAATGAATGTAGTGTTGTTAGGGTGAATAGATAAGTGATGATTTCTTTTTCAGTAGGCAAATATAAGGATGAAGTGTTATGTGATGTTGTGTCCATGCATACTACTCATCTGTTACTAGGGAGGCCTTAGCAATTTGATAGAAAAGCCAAGCACGATGGGTTTAAGAACAGATATTCATTAGAGAAGGATGTAAGGATTTATACACTTGCCCCACTCTCACCAAAGCAAGTGTATGAAGATCTAATTTAATTGAAGAAGGGCTATGAGGAAGAGCAACATGTTTCGGCTCAAGTAGAGGAACAAAAAGATTCGATCAAAATGGAAAAAAAAAGCTGAACAACATGGTAAAGATGTGAGGAAGAGAGAAAAAAAAGTGAGCCATGAGTTGAAAACAAAAGGGAACAAATTTTCGGCCCTTAGGACATTAGGGGAGAGTCATGGCCAAGAACAAAAAAATGAAAAGAAGGCCGAGAGTGGAGAGAAGAAAAAAAGGGTGAGAAAAGAATAGTGTGTAGAAAAAGTGGGGAAACACCTTAATTTTTTTGCAAAATCTAATGATCTTAAACATGTCTATCTTTCTGACTTGCCTATGATTTTACCTGTGTATAAGGAGGCATTCTTTAACTCAGATGATTTAGATTCTTGTGTTCCTAGTGATGTTAAAGTTCTTTTGCAGGAATTTAAGGATGTCTTTTTGGATGACATTCTTAGTGGTTTGCTGCCAATTAGAGGTATTGAGCATCAAATTGACTTTGTTCCAGGAGCATTTATACCAAATAGGCCGGCTTATAGGAGCAATCCTGAAGAGACTAAGGAGCTTCAAAGGCAAGTAGGGGAGTTGATATTGAAAGGATACATTCGAGAGAGCATGAGTCCTTGTGCAGTTCCCGTGCTTCTTGTTCCAAAAAAGGACAAAACTTGGCAAATGTGTGTGGATTGTCGAGCCATCAATAACATCACTGTAAAGTATCAACATCCTATTCCTAGATTAAATGATATGTTGGATGAATTACATGGTTCTAAATTATTTTTGAAAATTGATTTGAAAAGTGGTTATCATCAAATTAGGATGAAAAAAAGGGATGGATGGAAAATTGCTTTTAAAACTAAATATGGTTTGTATGAGTGGTTGGTTATGCCTTTTGAACTTACTAATGCACCTAGTACTTTTATGAGATTGATGAATCATGTGTTGCGTGCTTTTATTTGTAAGTTTGTAGTCGTTTACTTTGATGATATCTTGATTTATAGTAAAGAGATTGATGAGCATATAAGTCATTTGAGACAAGTTTTTGATGTGCTTAGAAAAGAGTCCTTATATGCTAATTTGAAAAAGTGTGACTTTTACATGGATAAGATTGTTTTTCTTGGATATGTGGTTAGTGCAAAAGGTATAGAAATGGATGAGACTAAGGTTAAAGCTATTCAAAAATGGCCTACACCAAAATCCATAACAGACGTTAGGAGTTTTCATGGTTTGGCTAGTTTTTATAGGAGATTTGTTAAAGACTTGAGTACGATAGCCTCTCCATTGACTGAAATTATTAAGAAAGTCGTGGGTTTCAATTGGGGAGAAGAACAAAAAAAAATGCTTTTAACTTGTTAAAATCAAAGTTGATTTCGACACCTTTACTATTTTTAATTGATTTTAATAAAGCTTTTGAGATTGAATATGATGCTTCAGGAATAGGTATTGGAGCCGTTTTAATGCAAGAAAAACAGCCCATCGCTTATTTTAGTAAGAAACTCGATGGTACAACTCTTAACTATCCCACTTATGATAAAGAGTTGTATGCAGTCGTGCGAGTTTTGAAGATTTGGCAACATTATCTGTGGCCCCGAGAGTTTGTCATACATACTGATCACTGATCGTTGAAACATTTAAAGGGTCAAGGTAAGTTAAGTAGGAGACATGCTAAATGGGTTGAGTTTATTGAAACTTTTCCATATGTGATTAAATACAAGCAAGGTCAGGAAAATGTGGTCGCCGATGCCTTGTCGCGAATGTATGTTCTTCTTAATACTCTTAATACTAAATTGCTAGGATTTGAGTATATTAAGGAATTGTATCTTGATGATCATGATTTCGGTGCTATATATGACACATGGAAGGTTTCGGCCAAGGATAAATATTTTAGGCATGATAGATTTTTGTTTAAGGAAAATAAGTTATGTGTGCCTAATTGTTCTTTACGTGAATTGCTTATGCATGGGGGAGGTTTAATGGGGCATTTTGGAATTACTAAAACTTTGAAGGTTCTGCATGAGTACTTTTATTGGCCTAATAAGAAAAGAGATGTGCAAAGAATGTGTGATAGGTGCATAACATGTAGACAAGCTAAGTCTAGGGTAATGCCTCATAAACTATACACACCTTTTCCTGTTCCTTAGGAATCTTGGGTTGATATTTCTATGGATTTCATTTCGGGTCTACCTAGGTCGAGGAAAGGGAGAGATTTTATATATATTTATTGTTGTGAATAGATTTTCTAAGATGACACATTTCATTGCTTGTCATAAAACAGATGATGCAATAAATATAGCTGACCTATTTTTTAGATAGGTCATTCGACTACATGGTCTTCCTAGGAGCGTTGTATCCAATCGAGACGTTAAGTTTTTGAGTTACTTTTGGAAGGTTTTGTGGGGTAAGTTAGGAACTAAACTTTTATATTCTACTACTTGTCATCCACAAATAGATGGCCAAATTAAAGTTGTAAACCGGACTTTGATTCAATTGTTAAGGGCTATCATTCAAAAGAATCTTAAAAATTGGGAAGATTGTTTGACATTCATTGAATTTGCATATAATCGTAGTGTGCATTCTACTACTGATTATTCACCATTTAAGATTGTTTATGGTTTTAACCCTTTGACACCATTAGATTTGATTCCTTTGCCTGTTGATGAAAGGATTAGTCTTGATGGTAATCAAAAAGCACAGGTGGTGAAAGATCTCCATGCAAAAATTCGGCAACAAATATAAAAAAAGAATAAACAATATGCAAACAAAGCCAATAAAGGATGAAAATTAGTGAGATTTGAACCAGGTGATTGGGTTTGGGTGCATATGAGGAAGGAAATGTTTCCTGAACAAAGAAGATCAAAGTTGATGCCTCGAGGAGACGGTCCTTATCAGATCATATAAATGATTAATGATAATGCCTACAAAGTGGATCTACCAGGTGAGTATGGTGTTAGTGCTATATTTAATGTTTCTGATCTTTCTTTATTTGATATAGGTGATGATTCGAGGTCGAATCCTTTTGAGGAGTGAGGGGATGATGCGATCCAACCATCAAATGATCCATATGAGATTCTAGTTGGTCCAATTACTAGGCTTAGGTCTAAGAAGTTCAAAGAAGCTTTTAATAGACTTCTTCAAGATACATGGGCTAAGGTGGACTTCAAAAGGATTTGTAATAATAAAGAGCAAGCCTCGATTAATCTGATTCATGTTCAAGAGGGGCTTGTTGGTGGAACCAAGACCATTACATAAGGATTGGGAGAAGAAGACTATATTCAGACAATTTGACCTTTCGTTACTCTTTTGGTCATAACTGGCACTACAGATCGAATTTTGATGTGATTCTAGTTGGGATGGAAACTAGACTTCCATACCTTTCCAACGGTATATGACACACCTTCTAATGCATTAAGACGAGAGAGAGCCATCCATTTTAAGTTGTGCCTTACTGCTGCCAGACAGAATGCGGAAACAACGAACTTGTCTTATTTAATTAGTTGGGCTATCAAACTTTATTTATTTTGAGAGGAGACAATTTGTTTGGGTTTTAGACTTGTTTATTTTAATTTTTTTTGGGCTAGTTTTAGCTTGGGTTGATTATTATTTAAATTGGGTTTATGTGAGACCCATTAGGGAAACTAGGGTTTTGGCTTGGAGTTTAAATACTCTTTAAGAATAATTTTAGGTCAGACTTTTGATGATATTTTCAACATTGTAGCCGACTTTTGGTTGCTCAATCTTGGTCTTGATTGAACTTTCAACTCTTCAAAGAATTGACCATTCTTTGTTGTGAATTTATACTTCCTTTGCTCGTCTCCTGGTATAGGCATTGTGATCGAGTTGGTTTATAGTCTTGTTGCCTTGGAGCAAGTCTTTCATTGTGATAAGCTCATTCAAATCTCAACAAACTTGGGTTAGATTAATCTTAGGGTCGCGAATACCATTAAATTCCGCTAGGGTTCGCTTCACAACCCCAAAGCAACAAATCCAAATGAATTGAAATTCTTTTAATATTTATAACATACATTTGAAAATTTTATTCTCTTGCTTTAAGTTTATTTATTTCTTTTTTTACAACATAACAAAAACAAACTAGTAAGCTGACTAACACTTCATCGTGGGTCATATAAAAAAAAATATAATGTAAAAAGATGAGTAGACATTGATAATGTATTTTCATGCATCAAGATTTTTTTTATCAAGAATTATATTCATAAATAAATGCAATCAAAGACTAAGACGATAAGTTAAGAGATAATTGTAAATTAAGATATCTTATCTCTGAGAGCTCTTCAAATGTTTTGAACTAATTATATGTCAATTTTGTTTTTGCAACAAGAACACTAATCTAAATTACATCGAAACTAAATTATTTTCTAGTATAACTCCTCCTTTTCAAAACACATTTTTTAATATAGTTTTTCAAGACATGTTGTTTGTTTGATAAAAGATGAAAGTAATTAGAATAAATAAATAAAAACTTCTAAAGATATGAAATAAGGATAAGAAAGACATCTCCTTAATCAAAACCTTCTTTATCTTATTAATACAAACCATTTTTTGCGATATTGTTTTACTAGAATAATATTGTTTTTTAAAATAACAGTTTATCATAACCATAGAAACAAGCTTTAGTAAAGAAAAAACTTCGGTTTTAATATTTTTGACATGAATTTATTATAAAAAAGAGAATATACTGCTCGAGTGCTATTACAAAAAAGTTCTTAGAATCTATTTCTTAATTAATCACAAGATTATAAAAACAAACATTTCCAATTAAGATAACAAATAAAATTATAGAACAAAAAAGTGTCTTTTTCGTTTTAAACCTACTTCTATGATCAATGAGATATTTTTAAAATGTAAATTAGAATTAATATCTTAAAAATAATTTTATTTATTTTATTCAAATGAATTCAAATTCAAATTAAAAAAAAAAACAAATAAGAGCTCAAAAAAATAGCCCATCATCATTGGCCTACTATGTAGTTTTTTTGCCTAAAAAAAGAGGCTAAATACGCACAATAATGTTATGAATGTGTTTTTAGGTATTATGATTTTTTTAATTGAGAAAAGCAGAGATGTTATTCATACCTAATAAAATAAATTTAAAAAATATATAAATTGATAGGGTGAGAAAGAGTTATTGAAATTTAAAACTAAAATAGAAAGCTAATCTTTCTCTTAAAAGAAAAATATGGACATGCATGTAAATATTTCTCCCTGACTTTGTTTATTTTAATTTACACATTTATATTATCTTAGAGACTATTTTTTAAAAACAAATGATTTTCATTTCTATAAATACATCACTAAAGATAAATTACAATAATATTTTTGAGACATTATAAAATGCAAAACAATTACAAAAAATAATAAATATTGAAAAACATTGAAATAAACAATCTAAAACAATTAGAGAGAGTGTAATAATTAAATTTAAGTATGAAATTATTCAAAAGTAAAAAAATACAAAAAAGTATGGTATTAGTTAAAATTGTCAAAAAAAATATATTAGGTTCGTGTGCTTGACCAATTACCCAAGAGCTAGTGCTGGAAACGCAAGCCCATTCATCCGGACTAATTCATTTTTTTTAATGAAGTTGGATGATGCGTAGTCTGGTAGGCAACCTGTTATTGTTTGAAATATTTTTATTATCGTTTGTGATGACTAGAAAATCAGGATGAGTTTTGGACCTTAAAAACTTATTTTCAACTTATTTTCACCTGAAAAAACCCAACAAACACTCTATAAGCCTTAAAAAACCCGTTTCCAACAACAAAATAACCTATAATCTCTCTAAAAAATAAAAATCAATCGAATCTAAAAAATTGAAAGAACGCTGTTTACTTTTCCCGACTTTGTGATAAAGAAAACTCACCCCCATTGAACTCACCTCAAGAACACCAACTTAGTGACACCAATATCATCCTTTCTAGTGGTCTGAATGTTAAATTTTAAGAACTTTCTCACTCCTTAACATATATTAGTGAATTTCTCTTTTTTTTTATAAACTCAGAGACTGAAAAATAAACAAAACGAGCTTTTGAATTAAAACATAAAAGTTTCAAATTAAAAAAACCAAAAATAAAAATTTAAAAATCCTACAAGCTAGTTTTGTTTTAAAAAATGCACCGAATAAAAAGTATCTAAAAAGAAAAAAAAACCCTTCTTTTTACTCCATTTCTAATTTTGATCCTTTATTTTATTTTTTTTTAAATAATAAAACCAAATTCATTTCCACAAATTTAAGCACCAACTTAATGCTGTGATATTTTTTTTAAGATCATGATTACTTTGTAGAAAATAAATCGAAACCAAATACAAAACTCAATTACTAATAAACACAATGTTGAAGGATAGAATTGAAAAAATAATTAATAATTAAAAAAAGAATAAAAAAGACAAATCGATGTATGAATCTAGAATGGTCTATCTATTGATCTACAATAAAACCAAGAGCTCATTTAGATTTAACTAGCTATTTGACCTGCGCTTCGCCGCGGGTCAAATATTTTTTCTTTCTTAAAAAAAAGTATATATGTAGATTTTTATGATGTGTTTTTGTATATAAAAAAATCCTAAGCGGAATTTAAAAAGTTCATGTATACATCTAATTAAATAAATCGAACTATTTATGCAATAAATTTTTTTATCAAGCCCGATCCCTACCTAGCCAAAGTTAATCAGTCAAACCTGTAACCCGAGTCATGGACTCAATTGGGCTTAATAATTTTTTTATATAATTTTTTTAATTCTAAAATAAACACCTATAAAATCAAGAACTAATAAAATATCAAAGTGATTGGAAAAAAAATCAAATTACATTGCTCAATTAATAATGAATCAAATATTAAGTAATGAAATTGAAAAAAAAATGCAATTCTAATGAATAAAAATAAAAAATAAAAACCAAAAAAGGCTCAATCTCTCATATCAGGAAGACCTAGAGTTCCTAGGCCTCTAAAAAAAGGCTCAAGCATACGGGCTTGGATCTGCCAACACACCTAGACCTTATTTTTTAAGCTTTCTTAAGGGGCGGATGATAGGTTGTCCGTCCTTTAATGTTTTGGAAAAAAAAAGTAGGTGATGCGTTGCTTGCACTGTTCAGATTTCAACAATCTCCAGTCATTAAAAAATCAAGCTAGTCTATTTCAGACTAAGAGAATAATAATAAAAACAACACCATTAACACCTTTTAAAACATATCCATAGCTTTTAACAACCCATAAATTAGCTTCAAAATCTACAATCAACCCGAAACAAAAAGTTTTTTGGAGTTTATATATACTATTTTAGGCAAGTTAAGGAGAACATATTGTATAAACTTTTTCTATCTTGTACTTTCAACATATTAATAGCGAGGGGTTATAATAATAATAAAAAATATATGGAACATAAAATGACTAGATATACCTCTATTTACTTTTTTTTTTAATAACAGTACTCTAATTTTGAATCTTGTCTTTTTTTAATAAAAATGTTTTAATTAGTCATTAATTTGAGCTTGTAATAGTGCAATAAAAAAAACTAAAAAAAGATAAATCACTGTAGCAAATCCACAGTGATTTCTTTCTTGAGGAACCAGAGTATTTCTTAATTTAATTTAATTTAATATTTGCTTAAACTAATTATAATTCATATCAACTCTCTAGTTAAAACACCCCATCTTGTCAAGGAGCCCGAACCACGACAGGGGCACATTTGCTAGTTGGAAAACTATTACATGACACGACAGACCGAGGGAAAACTGTCATGCTAGAATTATGTCAAATGATGTCTTGATGACAAGAAGTAAAATTTCTCACCTGAAATAACATATTCCCAATGGAGCTTTGTGCTTTAGCACATGATAAACGCAACAGATCATTTTCCTCACCGAAAAGAAAGTCCTTTACAAAGCCCCATCAAGCAAAAAAAACCAAAGAGATAGCAAGAAGTAACAAAGCAGAAACCACCACACTATCCAACGCAAAAACACATTACAAGCTTCCAATAAAACCAACCCACCAAGCAACTAATCAAGGACTAGTCTAAGAAACTACAACCAGAACAATCCGCCCGTTATATAGACCCTATTAGATATCTACAACCCCACTACTCTTTTCATGATATCAAAAGCAAAATATGGATTATCCAAAAATAAGCATAAATATCTCTTTGAATAGGGCTTTCAGTTTAGTGATTCCATGCCAGTCAATTTTTCAGAAGGCCTCTGTTTCTTGGAAATATTTTCGCCATGTAAATTTCTATCTTTAATGCCAATAAGGTGTAACTGTATTGTTGTTCTCTCGATAAGTTTCAAGTTCCAGCCTCTCTACTTTAGACGATAATGATTAATTCCAAGGAACTTTCCATGACATGAATATACATGCAGTGATATTAAATAGTCTGATCAGAATTTGGCATGAAATGTTATATATAAAGGAGAAGAGGTGATCATGATTAGAGACAAAGCAAAGGATTCATGATAAAAAGAGTAGCTCTGTACAAGGATGATGATCAGGACTATATATATATATATATTATAATTATAATTAAAATCGTTCGGACCGAGTATATCAACAAACATTAATTACATTACTCTCCCATCCTTTTACAGCCAAAAAGGTTGCTACAGATAAAGCAACATATACTACACACACACATATATAGATAATGAAAGTGAAGGAAAGGTGTATCTAGAGATGAAGAGAGGTATCAACGTCAGAATTCTCAAGATTCCTTGATGATGATGACGATGATGACGAGGAGTTTCCAGTACTGTTGGGCCATAAGCTCGATGGAGTACTCTTCATAGCTCGAAAATCTGGATGCTTATTATTGCTTTGAGAGTTAAGTCCAAGGGAGAGTAGTGAATCTTGAGGAGTTGATGGTCTATTTGGAAGGGTCGTCTGATCAGGCTGGAAGGTGAACTTGCAGGTAGGCTCATCAAAATGCATGGTTGATGCAACCCTTTGATCAGACTCTGATGATGCGAACAGCTTGAGAATTTCTTTCTCCTGTCTCTTCTCCCTTATTCTCTGTAATTCCCTAAACCTTTCTTGCAGAAGAGCTATAGAGGAATTAACCATAGCGGCATCACCATTTTGCCTGCCCATTGGAGAGGGACCTTTATTGTCTTGAAGGGTTTTGTTGGGTGAATATATAGGAGAAAGTTGTTTGCCATTTTGTGGTAATTTATGCAAAACTTTGGGTATTTTAAACAATTAACTGATTCTGGACGATGTAATATAACGGAGAATCGGCTAGTGTGTAGCAAAATCCAAGAAGCATAATGTCAAGGCTTGTCTTAGAGAGGGGCTGAGTTGGTGGAGGTGAAGGCAAAAGCACTTTTTGAGAGAGGATAGGTTCGAGAGATAGAAGCCAAAATGACATTGGAGATTAGCATTTGGAAGGATGTTTTTAAGGGAATAAATGATTAGGTAATGCTGTGTCGGCTTGCCTTTTAAAACTTGGGAGAAGATGGTTCATTTCTTGGCTCTTTTTTGGAGGGACATGGCTACTTTTATTTGTTTTTCAACCCTCTGCCTCTCCTCTTTTGTTTTTTTAATGGAGTTTAGTCTGTGGGGGTGTCTGCAAAAGGACATTGATCAGAAGGAATATTTTTGGAGTATGATGTTTTTTTCTGATTACACCCTCTTGCCTCGAGGATCGAGAAAAGGGAAAGCCAGCCAGAAAGTACGTCTTCTTTTCCTTAGTTTTACAAGATTAATCTCGTGATCAGGTTCAAGCATGTTTCATTCTCCTTTTCTTTTTACCTTCCATGCAATCAAGATTTTATTAGACTATTATGAACAAAAAACTCCTTAAAATTAATTGAAATGACGATTTAAATCTCAATTAGAGCACGGATTAATCCACAAATATCATTTATTTCTTAAAAAATATGTTTCTTTTCCCTTGAATGGCGTTTTATACTCGGGAAGAGAAGACCTACCCTCCCAAGAGCCAAATGAGTCCAGCCATTGAGACCCATCAACTCTGCCATTTCCGCATTCAATATCTCTCCCTCACATCACCAAATGCCAGGCTTGTACAGTGTTGTGATAGTTACGGCAAAAGATTGGCTACTGCTAGTCGCTACACGCATCAATACAACGGTTCACTAGAAGACACAAATTATTTGGACTGTTATGCCTAGAAACATGATTGACGCCCTATAATTTCAACCTTTGCCATGAAAGGGAACAGCTTCTCTCAATTTTTTTAAAAAGTATTTTTATGGATGGGTTCCACCAGGTAAATATGCAGAGAATGGCATCGATGTTGGTGCCCCTTTGCGTCGTTGAATTATTTGGATTGTTATGATTATTCTCATTGAATTTTGCACGAAGGCAAATTGGGATTCTGAAGGGGATTTTTCTAAAATTAGCGTGTATAGTGTTGTATAGTTTAAAAATAATTCTTAAACTAATATAATATAACTAGTTGTACATAGAAGACTTGCACACCTTAAGACCCACAAGTCTCATTTGCGCACCCCGCATAGGTAATAGCTCATTTCTTCATTTACTCCCTCTAGTTAACTTTATTTCTATTATTATAGTCATTTCATTTGTTGCTTTTGAGAAAATAAAATTAATTAAAGTTAATGTTTATCTTTGAATGAGAATGATGAGAAATAGTTAATTTTTGCCAAAAGATAGTTATTTTTTGCCCTACTTAAATAAAATTAAGTTTAATTAATTAAATAATCACAATAATAGAACTAAAATTAACTAAATATAAGAGACCAAATAAGAGAAGAAAGAAGAAGAATGTGTTGGTCCAATAATAAGAGGTTGGGAATACATCATGGCTCTGATGACTACGATGACGACACATTTAACACCATTTGAAAAGCTCTTGACGAGACAAATCTATAGACACCAAGGAAAGCCACTCCTTGTGCTTATGAGGAGTCACATGCGCCGCTTAAAGGTGGTAGAAAGCTCACATACCGGCATAACCCTTGCGCTAGCAGGTAAGTTTTAATTTTTTTTATTTACACGCGCCACACATAAATGTTTTTTGACCTACTGGTGCATGTGTTACATGTGCCATACAAAAAAATTAATGGCAGGTCATGCATGTATGACCTGTCTGAGCGACTATGTTGTGTTAGTTTAGGAAAACAACTTCCACATGCTAGTTTGGAAAATATCTTTGTCCTAATGTGCTAGTTTGCAAAAAAATAATAATAATGTTTTTGATGCAAGATCATTCTTAATAAAACTCATTTTTTTACATACAATAATAAATTTGTATTAAATGTTTTAATTTCTAAACGAAGTTAAAAAAAGAAGAAGGCATAAGCTCTTGATGATACCTAATTTAAGTGTGGGCCTTTGATTGCTACTAAGCACCCAAAAGTCATATAGACCTATATGCCCTCTAATTGTTCGGGTTATATAACACTTTCATCCGAGCTACATGACTAAATTTTCTCCCCCATCTAGCTCGTGACTAGGGGGAGGTCCCTTATAGGTCAAGGTAGCAATCCAAAAAGTATCGTCCGATACAAAAAAAAAAAGAAGCAATGACTATATAATCCACCCCTAACAACTTTTATTAAGAAGACAAAAAAGTACTAGATTAAATGCTTTTATATATCAATAAACACATATTATCATTTTAAGAAGATAAGTGTTACCATCAAGCATGGTTCGACTAACATTCTCATCTCATCTACCACTCTCACATCAAATAATAAGTGGATATATCAAATGATCATCTAGTCTATAAATGGCTCAAGAACCAAAGCCCTTGTGTTAATAAAATTATAAGAAGTGGCCGAAACCCTAGGAAAGATCCAAAAGCCCTAAAAACATACTTTATTTTCTTATTTTGTTTAGATAAATCTTAAAATGATTAGATCATTAGAGATTCTCTTCTTAAAGAGAGGACATTGTGTTATAGGTAACTTATATTCAATAGTTTTCAACACATGTTTTCATACTTTAAAAATACATGCACAACCTAATCATTATTTTGAATCTCATCAATAAGTCTAAATTTGAGTTTCAAAACTCAAACTACTAGGCAAGTAATCAATAAAATATAAAATAGTAAGACTAAGGAAAACCCTCATAGATTAAGTGCTTTTCAAAGCTGATAGAGGCTAAGATGTTAAAGATGAATTTCTTGATTTAGTAATGATTGAAAATCACAAACACCTATAAAATAAGTCTTTGTTAGGCTTAAAGGAACCTTCAATGCTAAATTTAGTACTTGTAAAAGTAATCAAGCCTTATAGGCTATTTAGTATTTGTGTTCATAGAAATATGATGTAGAAGATGATAAGAGAATGCTATAAAGTAAAAAGTTAGAATTTGCCTTACCTCGTGACTCATAAAGGTTTATATAGCCATGAGTTACGCTAACTTGCATAGAAATAAGGGTAAGGTAGGGAAGATATTGCGACACCTAATTTAATAACAATAATTTAAGGTAATAACCACTAATGATTGGTGGTGCAATATTGAGTGAAAAAGATATTGTCATATGGGTTATCTATTAAGCATAGAAATCCCTAATACCATTTTATGAGCCTAGTTATATAACATAAAAATGTAAGAGAATTTAATACTAAATACTAACTATATGAAGACCAGGTGGGGATATTTGTGGTTAGACGACTCTTGTTTAGGTAAACTCATAGCTAGGCTTCTTTCTTTGAGTGAGATTGTCCCATTTTCTAATTATGGTTGCCATGTTAGGCTTCATTTTTTTCCTAGTCTTTATAATGGAACTTAAAAGACTTTATTCATTGCGCTTCACATCTACTTGCAAGTAATGAGGATCACATACCCTAAATATGATTTTTTACTTATTCATTTGTCTCATTTCATTGCTCGAGTTTAATTATAACTAAGTACACAAGAAGTCCAAAGGCTAATGCATAGACATTGAAAATGAGCCAAAAGGTTGGTGCCCTTTGAAATTCATATTAGTTATTCTAGGGTTGTCACATGTCCACCTAGCGGAACATATGGATGAAGACCATTGCGCTTTATGAATGAGCTATCAAGCTTATATAAGGCCATTATCAGATATTCACTTGTCATTTTCCTATCTTGAACAATTTTAGTTTTTACTCCCTTGTTATAAAGCGATATTTGGTGGCTAAGTTTTCCATTAAAACCCTATATTTGATCAAAACTTCTATCAAATCACCATAACGATGTGCATCTTTGTTTTTAAGAAAAGGTGAAGGTATTTTAAAGGATTTTTCACATTATATAGCTATTATTTAGAGAAGTACTAGTTCATATTAGTGATTATTAGTTCTAGTATTATTAGAATCTAATGAGCAAGGCTTGTATAAGGTCAATAACATTTCTCAAACTTAGAAAATTCTAAGAATGGTAAATCATATCAATTCTTTGTATGTCTAATTGCATATACACTTTTCCATTATTAGGGTCTGTACAAAGTATGTCTCAATACAATGATATTTATGCTAGCTAGTTATATCTGAATATAAAGACCATCATAACTGCTTTTGAGAACTATATGAAGCAACATGGAAAATAACCAACTCCAGCACTGTTTAGATATTGTTACTAGCTATCTAGGTGCGTAGATAGAGCTTGAGAGATTGCTTGGTTCTATACATTCTCACATCGAGAAAATAGTTCCATTAGGAAAGTGTTTTAGAAAAAGACCAACCATATGAAAGAGTTAAGGGAATTGTTATTATTTATGATGTATAAGAGAGCAATCCTCATAGTTAAGCCATAGAAGATATAAGGATGTTTGGGTTTTTAAAGGATCCTAATTATCCGTTACAATGTTAATCCAACCTTGATAGATGCAAAAAGGCTATGATGCAAAGTGTTATAGGTATGTACTTATAATAACCCGCAAAATTCAATGATTCATGACACACTGTTTACTCATAACAAGCCGAAAATGGGGTGATTTTGATTTGTATTATCACGTTCCATTGATGCATTGCATGATATCATTTATCATTCAAAAATTAAACATCATTAAATGATGCAGTACGTCATATATACATATAATATACGATAGCATCACAAAAAGGTACATATTCATTGCATCTATAACATGAAGTGTCCATACACACCATAATCCACATCCACGACTTTGAAAGTCATCATCATAAGTTTTTACAAAAGTGTCAATCGGCAGTTCATAGCTATTACATAGTTGTACAAAATGCATGTCGTCTAATCATATTATTACATGATTTATCCCAAAATACTTAGGAAAAAGTTTATAAACGCCATGGCTATGAGACGTCCCTGTTATAAATCAAATTCAATGTAAGCGTATAAACAATTCCTTATAATATAATTGAACAATGGATATATACTTGTAACTGTATTAGCAATTTAAATAGGCAGATTCTCATTATTAAGTTCCTGCTAAATCTATCTTTAACATTTTACTTCACATCATTGTGCAAGCTTACATCACATCATTTCTTTGGTCTATAATCAACATCAATCAATAATGTGCAATACAATCTAGAAACCCTAGTACGTTGGGCATCCTTTCATGAATGATTATTCCCCCCTAACTATAATCAATTAGTTTACGGTTTTTATACATTAATCATAAGTGTAATTGACACATTAATATTCCTATTTTGGCGTATCCATAATTACTTTCAAAAGCAGATATTATTATCATTATCAATCAATACTAATCTCATTCAATCATCTCGACTATCCAATATGGATACTAATAGCCGAAGCTAACTTCACGATTCCTTTCTAGTTATCTAATAAGGATACCATTAGCTGAAGCTACTCCCATCATTCATTCCCGATCATCCGATACATATACCATTAGTCGAAGTTAATCTCATCAATTTATCTATGTTATCCAATATGGATACCATTAGCTGACGCTAATCACACCATTCATTTTTAGTTATCCAGTACGGATACCATTAGCCAAAGCTAATCTCATCATTCATTCTCAGTTATCCAAATATGGATACCATTAGCCGAAGCTAATCTCATTAATCAGTCTTGGTTATCCAATATGGATACCATTTGCCGAAGCTAATTCATCATTCATTCCCGGTTATCTAATATGAATATCATTAAACGAAGCTAATCTCATCAATTGATCTCGGTTATTTAATACGGATACCATTAGCCAAAGCTAATCTCATCAATTGATCCCAATTATACAACGTGGATACCATTAGCGGAAGCTAATCTCATAATTAATCCTGGTTATCCCATATAGATACCATTAGTCGAAGCTAATCTCATTATTCATTGTGTTTCATGAGTAATTTAACTGATTGAAATCGGGGAGCAACATTATGCATAAATACTTCAAGAATTTAATAATAATTAGTTAAAGGTGAAAGCCATGTACTTGCCCCTCCCGTAGTGTGTCATCACTTGGTTGAAGATCCGATCCCGGTCGCACCTCCTGATACACAAAATGACCATTACTCAGTATATTTTTATTTAGGTAATGTCAAATACCATTTCCACACATATACCATTTCATACATACATTCATTCAAACATCTCTCGTGTTCGTATAATTGAATAGTGATAATATCATTACAAGACATTCGTCCCTAATTTTAATAAAGGTCATCTATGGAAATTATATCATTGTGACACTGAAATCGTTAAAAAAACTGAGTTATTTTGACATTGAAAATCATTAATGAAAACTAAGTTATTTTGACACTGAAAATCATCAATGAAAACTAAGTCATCCTGACACTGAACATCGTCAACGAAAACTAAGTTATTATGACATTTATTTTATCTAAGTTCACGCATATGGTCAATACCAAGTTTTTCTCTTAAAGACCATACTTCAACCTAGTTTTAGACATATACCACAACCAAATTCACTTCTAAAATTTATGAAGTGAGGGCAACATATAATGTTTTTATTATATGACAATATCACACATTCATCAAACATTGTTAAAGAGGAATCATCATTCATTAGTATCTTCATGAGGGTCTTTCTTTGCTATCCTCTTTTAAGGTAGCTGAAGCCAATATCACTCCCCTAACAAGTATATTTTTGTGCTTTTCATGTGGCAACATCAAACTCTCATTCATTATCGCATGACATAAAGTGTTTTACGCATTCCAATTACAAAGTACTATTAAACATGTTTAAGGATCATATTCTTTCCAATAATCTCATCAAGTTCATCACAATGTTGTCAAGTAGTACACAATCAAGTTCGACATGTACATTTTCAAGGATTCTCTTATCTAAATTTCTATAGGCCAAAACATGGGTATTAGTATTAAGTATTCATTTCATCAATTTTAACTACATCATTCCAAGTCACAAAACATAGGATAATAACCAATTTCACATTACATGTGAGTTTAATTTCTATCATTTATTTTGTTTCCCTAAGGATGTTCATCACATAAAAGTTTTATCCATTGTTTTTCCTCTTAGCTAAACATGATATTCCCTCATCTTCTAGTTTACTTATGCAAATCATCATTTTCACAATAAACATGTCTATATTATCATTCATTAATTCACACATTTATTTTCTAAGTCTATAATCAAGCAAGTTCTTCAATTCATATGTAAAAATTCTATTTCAGCTCAAGTATTTTCCTAAGAGCATAATAAGATCACAATTGACACATTTCATCATCCTATTCCATCTTTCTTTCATTCTTTCAACAGGGCAGCCTTTAGTTAACGTTTGTTCTTTAATATATATCAATTTCTTTTGTTATAAATTCTGAAATTACATTTTTTTCATCCCTATTTTCCAATCTTTTCATTTAGTCTTTCTAAAATTAAGAGTGCAAGAACCCTAGGTCATTCCATTTGAGGTTTCTTTCTCATTTTGCTTCAAAATCTCAAAATAACAAGTAGGAGAGTGAGGTTACTCTTACCACATGATTTTTAAACAAGATTTGGGGAAGGTTTTAGTGGTTTTCTTCCTCTCTCTTTTTCATCTGTTGTTCCAGCCGACCCTCTATCCCCTTTCTCTCTTCATGTTTTTGGTTCTCTTTCCACTCTTCAACTCTCTTCTTACTCAAGTACTCAAAGCGATTGACATACAAGGGTTCGTGTCCTATAAAAAGTCATCCCTAAAATAAAAGATCTAGCCCATAAAGATTTTAGGCCCAATTGGTCTAATTCTAAAGACTTTCCAGGTTTCCAGATTATCCAAATTACTAGTGGGATAACCTAACTTCTTAACCTTATGTATTATGAGAATGGGAAAGGTTTCATGATACCTAGTACATAAGGTGAGTCCCAATCTGAGTGGGAGTTCAAATGAGCATCAGTAGACACAAGTCACACTCGACATTGAATCTCCCTATCTATTCTTAAAGGAATGAGCTCTTGTCTAGAATTTTTATTGGATTTTTGTGAAGTGTGTGGAAATTCACAAATAAAATGCATGTGTATGCCGTGATCAAATAACATGAATAAAAATAAATATTGCAATAAATGAAAAGTATGTACAAATAAATAAATAAAATAAAAAATCATAAGCAAATATTATGGGAAACAAAAAAAACAAATCATCAAAGAACACACAAGTAATAGGCCAACCCTAAGGTCTCCAATGAAGTTGTTATTCTGTCGCACCTCAATAGACGTTGCCGGGGGGGGGGGAATGTATTGTGAATGATTAGAGCCATCACCTAGTAATTTAAAGGAAACTAGGGATCCTGACAAGTAACACTAGTTCTAGAGATTCAAGTAAGAGATTATTTATGCCTGAGAGAAGAACAATGTTGCCCTCATTGCATTCTTTCTTGTGAAAGGTTACCCTAACTATGTATTCTTTGTTCTAGATTTATTATTTTTATTATCGTTAACTATCCTAATATTTTTAATTTCCTTTATATTCCTTTTTTATTATTGTTTTTATAAAATAAAATGATTTTTAATGTTAATCCTAAAACCAATTAGAGACATGTCAATAAAAAAAATAATTGGCCTATTTACATCCCAAAGCCCAAAAATCAGAATACAAAACCTACAAAAGAAACGGGCTTTACAAAGCCTAGTTGGGTCTCTTTTAAAGCTTGAAAGCTTAACCCAATAAACATTACCTAATGACCTTATACCCTGTTTTGAAGATCAAAGTTAATTAAAATGGAGACTTGCCCATCATCCCTTTTGTTTCTTTTATTTTTTACTAGTCAAGTAGATATGCAACTGACCCAGGAGAAACTTGTTATGTGGAGAGAAAAGAAAAGGTATGGGTTCGGATGATATCAGTAACGAAAGAAAGAGGAAAATGAGCTTATATTACAAATTACAGATTTCATGTTCATGAATTTATACTTTTTCTTATATACAAATTGCAGATTTCATGTTCACTTTACTCTATAGATCATAATTGTCACTACAACGATTTCTAAGTGAGGAACAAACTTTCATAAATCATGATTCATAACTAGAGTAAAGGATCAAACATAGATTCTCTAAAAAAAAATATTAACAAAAGTTGATGATTCATAAAGTCTAATATTCATACAATAAGGAAAAATGGAAATAGGAACTCAATAATTCATAGAATCTTTACACAATCATATGTTGTAGAAAATATATATCACATTGGTATACAAAAGTTAGAACCTGATTCAGTGGAGCTATTACTCTTAAGATGAACTGAATATGTTTGAATCTGCAATGCAATTACTTTTTACCCTGCTGCCTAACATTTGGTTACTTTTTTCTTGTGTTCGTGTCTCTGACTCTTGCTCTTTATCTCTCTCATTTATGTCTCCTCTCTTCTTCTTCTTTTTTCCCTTCCCTCCCTTTTGCTATCTACTCTTTCTCTAATTTAATTGCGCCAACTTCAGATTGGTCCTAGCTCTTCCACGTTTGTTGCTCTTTAGTCCCTAGACTTTTAATTTTCTTATTTTGGTCAATTTTCACCTTTTCCCTTTAATTTCTTTCAATTTAGCCCCTGACCAAAATAACATTTGTCCTCTGAATTCTTTACTTTACTTACTTTGGACCTTGGTCTTCCAATTCTTCATTTTTAAGCCAAATTGACTTCAAATTTGAATTTTCTCTCTCAATTACACCCTTAATTGATTTTCTAACATGGTTACTTGTTCCAAACCCATCCTTAAAACTTAATGTTTTTCAATTATAACCAAATTAAATCAATTTAAGCTCTTTTCTTCAATTTCTTCCTCAATTAAGCTCTCAACTATGGCCTAAATATCTCAAACTTCCTTCATGATTCTTATAATTATTGGTCCAACTTCAACCCATATATATATATATATATATATATTGACAAACAAAAATTAAATAAAGATGAAGAAAATAAATAAATGATAAAAATTAACTAATTATTAAAAAGATATATATTTTTGGACTTTTCTATTTTTTTGCAAAATATATGCAAAATTAGGGTAAGAAATTGGGGTACAACAAAGATGGCAACCTAGTATTGAAAGAGGAAAAATGGATGATATGTCCCTTTATTAATCACTTAAGTAGCCAAAGCCTTCTCGAGATCCAACTCCTCCATTACCCGCTATTTAAGTTGCCACCCCTATTGGTGGTAAAAATGTAACTCCCCACCCGCTCAATAATCTAGGGTGGTGGTATCCTTACCGGGATAACACGTAAACTCTAGAATCAAAGGTTATGGGGGATATAGTTCCCTCTAAACTAGAGCTGACTAAAAAAATGCTTGAGCTTAGTTAACCCTATTCGAGGAGAACTCCACTATTTTACAAGTAGTAGGAATGAAAAATATAAAGGAGTTTAAATATATCTCTATAGACAATGTTATTAACGAGGTCCTCAAAAGATGACACAAATTAAAATGTTGAAAATAGACTAATGGACTTGGTATTATTAAAAATCATGTGCATCTATAACAAGTCCCTTGTTAGGCTTAGGGGACCCTCTAATGCTATAGTTAGCAAAGTTGTAGGAGTAATCAAGCCTTAAAGGTTGTATGGTGTTTATGTTTGTAAAATTATAACGAAGAAGATGATAAGAGAATGATAGAAAATATGAAGTTAAAATATGTCTTACCTTGTGGTTCATGGACTTCTATATAACCATGAATCATGCCAACTTATATGGAAATATAGGTAGATAGGGAAAATACTGTAACACATTATTATTTAATAACAATCATTCAAGATAATAGTCTTTAATGGTTGGTGGTATAATATTGAGTGCAAAAGACAATGTCATGTAGGTCGAGCAACTCTTATCTAAGTAAGCTCATAACCAAGCTTTTACCCTCATGTGGGCTTGTTCCATTATTTGGGTGCATTACCTAATTAGGCTTTATGGAGACCCCAAATCCATTTACGAGACTAGTGGATTGTGGTTCAGTTTGGTTTATAAAAAGTTATGCAACCATTTTAGATCTAGATAAACATCAAGGCACCCATCATACCTAGGCATAAAAAGACGTGGTTTGCACTCGGGCTTTAAACCCTTGGACTCATTCCATAGACCATTAGTTATGAGATTGGGCCTTGCCTCATATTATGTATTTTGGACTTGATATATAATGTGTAAATCTTGTACCTGTCAGGCTACATCTTTCCTGGTGAGCTATTTTAGAAATTACCAATCAATAATTCTAAAAGAGAGTGTAAATGAATACGAAAAAAGAAGAAGAACAAAATACAATATAAAAACTATTGATTTTGTTTTAGAAAACATCAAATAGATTTAGTTTGGTTTTAAAAGTCAAAGTTATTAAACCCGACCTAACTCATGACTCGGTCTAAGACTCGATTCATGGGTTGGGTGAGGTAACCCATTAGCTGTGAACTTAGGCCTTGCCTCATATTATGTATTTTGGACTTGATATTTAAGGTGTAAAGCTAATGAATTGAGATGAAATGCGAACATCATACATAATACCTGCATGAATACATGGAAGCCTTTACTCAATAGGAACAAGAACAAAAGTAGTAGTAATTTGAGCATTGTAGTAGCCGATGACAGGAATAATGACTGGCACTAATATTTACATAATCCTAATCGTATCTAAAAAAATCAAAATCCTTGTTTCATTTTAGAATTTACCTACTTAAATTAGAAATATCAATATTCTATTTTTTGCTTCAAAATTGACATTCATTCTTATAGGTCTTAAATGACATAGCTATACTAACAAAACTCTAAAAGATTATGTTCCTTCTACTGCACACCTATATCTATGGCACAAGAGATTCGCGCAATACCATTTTTTTCTTTACTTTTTTTTCCGGTCATGAATTTTTTGTATTTTTAATTTTATTCTTCCACATTAAATTGATTTGGTATTGAATTTAAGGGTTTTTTTCAATGAACTTGATCTTGGATTCTCGAGATGTTAAAAAAATATCCCAACACTTTATAAGCGCTTGATTTTACAAAAATTGTTCGAAATTTTTGTTTTCCAAAAAATTAAAAATAATGGGACTAGAATTAAAAAATTTTAAAAAATGATAGCCCGTTTTTGCATTTTTGTCCCCAAAGTAAAAAAACAATTAAGAAATCAAGCTCAAGAACCAAAGAAAGAAAATAGAAAAAAGAAAGGAAAGGAAAGAACAATGGGTCACCTAAGACACATCAGAGGTACAACATCCACACATGTTGTTTTAGAAGGAAACTATTTTCAAGATAATTACAATGGTATTAAGGAAAATTGTCATTAAAGCTAGGAGGAAACCACACATATCTTCTTAATGCAGTGACCTTCCTCATATGCTAGAGAGCGTTATGTGCACTTGACACTTTTTTTTCTCTTCGCTCAATTTAGTCCTTGATTCTCTAATAATTTTTCAATTCAGTCTTAAAATTCATCTCACCCGAGCCGAATAAAGGCTCAACTGACTTTTACACATCGAGTGCCAACTGTGTTTTTTTCACTATAAATAATTTTTTTTTATTTTTTTGTATATTTTTGGATCGATTTAGAGTTGGTTTAGGTTGAGAAATTTGTTTTCATGAGATTGTAAGGTGTTTTTAAAATAAAATATGTTGAAGAAAAATTTTGAGTTAAAATCCCAAAACTCGATTTTTCAACCATCTTTCTGGTGGTTGAAATCTAGGAACACAGATGATACATCATCTGCCACAATAGACAACATGTCACCTATATTGTTTTTAGAAAAAAAAAGGGTGGACGACACCCAGGCTAGCCTACTAGCCTTTTTTTACCATTTTTCATTTAATCTAAATAAAAATTATTATAATAAATTAGTTTAAAATATATTTAAGATGTCTATTTAGAAATCTTTTAGTTTTTACATATTTTCTAATAAGATTATTTTTTTTTATTAGCAAACACTTTTTTTATACATGCCTTCATATTTTCTAATAAGATTATAGTTTTTACATATTTTTTAGTTTAATCATGACCCTTTTTTAGAAAGGGTTGTGATTAATGGTTAAAGTTCGTTATGTTAAACTAAAGGAGCAACATTTGCTTAAAAAAGATAATTCAAGGACTTGATTGAATAATTTGGTAAGACAACTTCAACATTCCTTAACCTTAATAGTTCAGGACCAAAAAAAAAAGAGCATGAAAAGTTGTGTGTCTAGTTTCCAACACATGAAACGGTGTGTCTGGTTATGACCATTTTACTAACAAGTACAACATTTTGCAACCAACATGACTGTAAATTTCTTGAACAATTTATAAAATGGCTCTTGTGCTAATTGTAGGAAAATCAAAGTACCAATATGCAAAAAAAATTTATTTATTTAAATCATAATTGAATTGTCACACAATACACATAAAACTTTTATTTTCCTGCATTTTTCTAACTCCCCCAATAATATATTCTTCCATATATTTGTTCATTCCACAATTTTTCTTTCAACGTTATCGATACACTAAATTTGCTTCACAGAATAATTTCATCCAATTTTGAGTTTTGAACTTGAAGATACAGAGTTTTGAAAAATAACGTAGTGCCAGGCCCAGCCCTTCTCCTTTTGCCCTTCGTTATCCACAAGGCAGATCAATAAGCTTCTCTGCTTCCTCATTCCACCTCCTTGACAGCTTACTTAAACGGTTTACAAGCTTACTTCTGTTTACAAGCCTTCATGTTCCATCAGAGACTGGGCGGTGATGGAACTGTTTGTGGTTGTTTTGTCTAAAACATTGATCTAACTATTCTGGGGGCAACATGTCTATGGCACAATCCAACCAAAAATGTAGATCCAAGAACAAAAGAGTCTGATGTTCTTAGTGGATTCGTGGTGATAAAGAACTTCCCATGTATATAAGCAGTTTCACTTCCACTACTAAAAACACAAGTACTGGCGGAGTCCATAACAAGTTGTTTTCAACAAAAACACAAGGATCAAGTAATGTTGCAATCTACAAGGCAAACATCTGAGTTTCTTCATTTTCCAGGAACGAAGTTAGTGGCATATGCCCAAGCATTGTTGGCCACTGGATCGGCAAGGTGATCCAAAAGATTCTCTATAGGTCCCTTTCCAGTGACAATGGCCTGAACGAAGAATCCAAACATTGAGAACATTGCCAGGCGGCCGTTCTTGAGCTCCTTCACCTTCAACTCTGCAAATGCATCAGGATCATCAGCGAGGCCAAGTGGGTCAAAGGCACCACCAGGATAGATGGGGTCAAGTCCTTCGCCAAGTGGTCCTCCTCCAACTCTGTACCCTTCAACGAATCCCATGAGCACAACCTGGGAAGCCCAGATTGCGAGGATGCTCTGAGCATGAATGAGATTGGGGTTGCCAAGATAATCAAGGCCACCCTCTGAAAAGATTTGAGATCCAGCCTTGAACCAAACTGACTCGCCGAACTTGACACCATTCTTGGCAAGAATTTCGGGGAAGACACATCCGAGTGCACCAAGCATGGCCCATCTGCTATGGATCACCTCAAGCTCACGGTTTTTGGCAAATGTCTCAGGGTCTGCAGACAAACCAGCTGTGTCCCATCCATAATCACCAGGGAATTCACCGGTCAGGTATGATGGAGTTTGCTCAGAGAATGGACCCAAGTACTTTGGGCGGTCTGGGCCATACCTGTTTTATGATCACAATCATATGGTCAGCTTTTTATTGCAATTAAATGAACCTAAAATGCAGATTTTAGAACAAGCTGTAAAATGTGTTGGTGAACATCTTCCTAAACTTCACTCTAGCAGTCCCCTTTCTCCAGACTAAGGATTTCTTGGGGGAAATTTCCCTCCAAATGATAGTGCCATAAAGATAAATTATCAGAGTTGAGAGATCATGCTTTTTGTACTCACTTTTCCCAGCATTCATTTGCAATTACTTTCCACCATTCAAATAAATCTTTCTTGATGAACAATGCGCTAAAAGTATAAGCTAGCAAGCTAGTGAATACACAGCTACAATGCTCAATGCTGCTAGGTGCACTGCTAAGAAACTTGGAAGCAAGCAATGGATGAGAAATCTTTCTTTTTTTTTAATTTAGAAGACGAGAAATCAGAAACCAAAGACAACTTCAAGAAACCAAGAATGACTTAGGTATATTTTATTTTCTCTCTTTCGAAACTAAGAGAAAAATTCAAAGAGGTGCTGTGCTGTTATTGATTTGTAAAAACTAGTAAAACTGATATTACTTACTATAGCTAGAGACCAGAAACATTACCATATGCTTTGTGGAGCACTTTTGACAGTCCTGCGCATGGTAATACGACCATCACCAGAGGAACCAACCTTACGGACAAGCTCATTTGACTGCTTCAAAGCGGTCTGGCCAGCAAATGCAGATTGTTGGATTGCAGAGGTTGCCATGACCCTCTTTTCTTCTTCTTCTTCTTCTTTACTTTTACTGTATCTAGGTTGCCCGAGTAGGATATACGATGATCAAGGCAGAAAGACGAAAGTTAAATAAGAAATGAGAAGATGTTGTGGATTAGGAAATTTACACGTCGCTAGTGTCCTATTGGTTACAAGATTGGATGTGGATTTGCATGTTGATTGTTTTGAAGAAAATATAGGCTACCGCTACTCTTTTGCCATGTGGAATTGAAGGATCTTGTTGATTGCATGCTTCTGAGAGTAAAATACAAGCCACATGTCTAGTCTATATATATATATTTGGGCGGCTAATGCTCCTCCATCAATGGAAAATCTTCGAAGACAAAAGACTGACCAATTTAACAAGAGAAAAAAAAATCTACGTGAAATGGATGATAAAGATCTCAAAGCAACCAACCCATTCTATCTCCCTTGGTGTAAGGGTTCATAGGCAAATGAAACGGGGGTGGATGAATTGGATTGTGACATTTTCCAGTTTTTACATACCACTGAGTTCTTTGGCCACGTCTGCAACCCTTTTTGTCAGCTTTAAAATCTAGTGATGCTGCTCAAAGCACTACCTCCTAGGGTTTATATCAAAGGTGACGAAGTCAAGACAGTAATGGTTTTCAAGAGGCTCATCAGGTAGGGGAAATGTGCAGCTGAATTGGATTGAACAAAGCAACGCCCACAGACTACAGACAAAGATATTACTAATGTTTTACAAGATTCTATACTCATTCTACAAGAATTCTTCAGCATGAACTGCAATTATGGCAGTTACTCCATTGAAGAAGGATCTTCTTCTACTTGTGTACTTTCCTATACTCTACCTAACATGATTACACATCAAAGGCCCGCAATGCAAGCTCTGGGTTTTGGACTTTTAAGGCATAGCTCTGAGTTCTTCAGAGCAGAAGAGCCTCCTGTCCAATGTATTGATTTACTTTATTGGCAGGAAGTACTTAGAGAATTTCTTCCTGCATCAACTAAGGGTCAGTCTGCTGGAGCTCATACAAGAATTAAATGCATAAACAAATACATGCTAGTTCATAATAGTGTAATTTGACAAGCCCAAGAGTTTACTTCATAATTAATGAGTTTTCTCTAAGATATAACAGAATAAAAAGTTTCTGATGACAGTGCTACATTTAATGGCTTCTATCTGCTCAAGCTGCAACTTCACGGAAGCTTCTTTCATAATAGAAGCATCCCTTGTATTTTCAATAAAATCCATAATATAAACTATAACATTAGTGTAGGAACAAAATTATTTTAAACCATGTGTGGATTAACTCAAAGTTACCTAGCTAATTTGGTAGATTTAAATTCAATTCGGATAATCGATAAAAAAACATAGTTTTACTCAAAATAAATATTCAAAATAAGATTTTTTTATATAAATATTGAGACGGCAACATATTAGATTGATTTGGATGATCAACCCGGGTTAACCTGTCAATCTGCATGTCAGGTTATAAGACTATGATAACTTTATAAAAAACAAATCAAAACAAATTATAAAGTCTAATCTCCAATAAACGTAATATTGAAGGATAAAATTGAAAAAAAAATCAATTAAAAGAAAGAAAAATAATAACCAAAGTTTACCCGAGTTAACTTGCTAAATCTGCAACCCGAATCATAAGATTGAGATAACCCAATAAAAAATATATTGAAAAAAATTATGAAGCTTAATTGTGAATCAACTTAGTATTGAAAGATGAAATTTAAAAAAAAATGATTACAAAAAAAACATAAAAAATGACTTAAGTCAACCTAGGTTAACCTGCTAAACTCGTGACCTGGGTTATGAGACAAAAATAACCTTATAGAAAGCAAATCTAAATAACAAAACCTAATTTTTAATCAACCTAATTTCATACTTATAAAATATTTCATTTACTTGCCATTTTGGTAATCATTTAATATAAAGTTCACATAGTACTTATGTAATTTCCTAATCAACAACATACTGGTAAAATATAATAGCCCCACAACATAAACAAACATCACACCTGTGTGCAATTGCATATGGCATCTATATATTCAAATTGCATGACTAGATTGGATTACTTATGGATCCTTAAGAGAGATCTCGATCTATACTAATTGAGTAAAACACTGAACATTCAACATATCTGAGAGAATCAATAGATACTTTAAACAAATTACCTTAAATTACAAACAATATAATGCTTAGGTTTGATATTTTCAATTTTATGGCATTGATTATAAAGAATCTTTGATGAATGTGCTTCTAACAAGTTTTGGCAAGGTAGAATTAGAAATTTGTCTTGTCAAGGTACTAATAATTACATGCCTTTTTCAAAATTAAAACAACAATGCTATTAACGCTAGTACTTTATATGTTGGAAGAAAATTAGTTTGGTAGGAATTTATGGACAACAATACAACAAGTAATACTAAAGAAAAAGAAGAAAATTTAAGAGCAAGGAATGTTTCATTAAGTATTTTCTCTTCAATGCACATTTTTCTCTCTATTACACTTATGCTCTATGATTCTGATTACAAGCCTATTTATAGGTCTAAATTCTTAGACAATCAAGAAATTAAACCAAAATAAAACTTATTCTGAACATGAAAAGTAATTTTCTCGACTTAACTGATCGACTAGTTCCCAACCAGTAGACCGATTCATTTACTTCAACTGGCCGACCAGTTCCCAATCGGTAGACCACTTCCTTTGTTTTTCATAATAACCAAAAATCATGTTTACTTTTCAACACCTTATATTTAGTAGTTACCACACTTGAGTGATCATAAAGCATCTTTCATATAAAAATAACAAGGAGCGAGATATAGAGCATGTAAATATAAATAATCTCTAAACCATAAGAATTCTGATGTAACCAGTGATTTAGCATAACTTGTAGACATGAGCGGTTTTAAGCATTCAAGTGAGGATCTTACATTAATAGATGGGGATTTAACTTAGACAGACTATGTAGATGGCCTGACAAATACTTTTATAGCTAGTGGAACAAGTCTAAGTTCAAGAAAAGGTTTGGGATAGTCAGACCTGGTTAGCTCCTTAAAGGGAGATCTAACTGTTTGATCAAACTTAAATTTTTGTAGGTGATTCTATGGGCAATTTTTCCTTAGGCAACTAATATGTTGTTGAATGGACTGTTGTATCTTACAGAATCGCGTTTTGAATCCTAGTGCTCCTATTTGGGCATATTTTATTATTTTTCCTATGTTTTTTTGAATTCTATATTTTATTCAGATTTTCAATTTATTTCCTTTATATTTTTG
>Ga0307518_10000256_pt1 | contig 40279 bp, 21 predicted proteins | sample 25_EM_MG_FD_203889 | JGI IMG/M metagenome (GOLD analysis project Ga0307518, IMG submission 203889) | Populus trichocarpa ectomycorrhiza microbial communities from riparian zone in the Pacific Northwest, United States - 25_EM | ecosystem: Host-associated > Plants > Roots > Unclassified | place... | reverse complement strand
TTTATAAATTATTTCAAATAAAATAAGTAACAATCAAAAGAATGAGGACCAAATTTGATAGATAAAAAATTTCAATTAAAAAATAATAAGGGAAAAGCAAATAACAATTATAAAAATGAGGACCAAAGTTAATATAAAAATTAAATTCTAAAGGATGAAATTGAAAAACAAATATTCAAAACAAAATATATATAGCAATCAAAAGTTTGAGGACCAAATTTCATATAATCAACAAATAATATGATATTTCTAAATTTTTCACAACTTCCGGAAAGTGTTTTCCGCCCAAAATAAAAGGAAAACACTTTTCTGGAAACCAAGCCAAATTTTCCTTTGACTGGAAAGTGTTTTTCGTTGACCAACTTTTCTAATGGCAAACAAACACGGGAAAGTTTGGAAAATGGTTTCCCGAAAACCACTTTCCGGGAAACAAACACAGACTAAGTTGAAGTATTTAAACTAAAAATGTTTTTTATTATACATTGAAAAAATATAATTTTTTCTTGTGAACATAGAATATATATACTAAAGGGCTTCAAATCTCACATTAAAAAAATAAAACATGCTTCTGATATTTATATAATGAACTTTGAAAAGGATTAATAATCAATTAAAAAAATATAAAAAAAGGTCTCTAACTAGGAGAAAAAATACATTTTGAAAAAAAAAAGATCTCCATCAATTTTGTTGGGTCGTTCGGGTCACGGGTTGACCGGGTTTTTGCTCATACCAGTATTTCACTTTATTGAACCGGTCTAATTACCGAGCCGACCTGTCAAATCGGTTGGAGTTTAATAACTATGGTTTTTTCATTATAATTAAGATCAAGATAAAATATTTTATTGAAAAACAAACAAGTCCTTCTGTTTTCATATTTGATCATTTGGTGCATATATCTTGAACAACAAGTCAGGGAATATAATAATAATAAAGTAGTAATAATAGTAAAGGAGGAGGAGGAGATTCGTGTCCTCGTTCCTTCCAGAATCATCCACAATAACAGAATTTCTCTCCCGAACCTTCTTTCTAGCACCTTCCACCATCCATATAAAATCCACGCCTCAACCTTCCCTCCTCATCAGGTTAAAATCAGAAGCTAGCAAAACAAAACAATACAAATACTAAAAATCTCCCTCTGTCTTGCTTCCCAAGTTCAACATCAAACCATCAATGGCTTCCTCCCTGGCTCTCAAGAGACTAGTCTCCTCTAGCATCATCCCTAGCAGCTCTTCTCTCCGCTCCTTTCTCCGCCCGGTAGCCACCTGTCCTTCTTCTTCTCGCCTTTTCAACACCAATGCCCTCAGAGACTATGACGATGATCATGAAAGCGGCCGTGGGAGTGATGATCGCCCCTCCCATCGCTCTCTTGCACGCAGCCGTGATGACTTTCTCTCTGGTAGTTGTCTTTTCGTTCCTCTCTAACAGATTTGATACACACCACTTGTGCATGTGCCTCTAAATTTCATATTTATAATGACATTATTCCCTCTAATTTCATTTTTTTGGCTTGATATTAGTAATCTGTTAAGCGGAAACAGAGGGTTTGAACCTTGGGTTCCAGTAATGAACAATTTATGTTTCAATTTGACATTGCAGACGTGTTTGATCCATTTTCACCGACGAGGAGTTTGTCCCAGGTCCTTAACATGATGGACCAATTCATGGAAAACCCACTCATCTCTGCCCCCCGTGCTGGTGGACTCCGCCGTGGATGGGATGCGCGGGAGACCGATGATGCTCTCAATCTCCGAATTGATATGCCTGGTCTTGGCAAGGAGGATGTCAAGGTCTCCGTGGAGCAGAACAGTCTGGTAATTAAAGGGGAAGGAGCAAAGGAATCGGACGATGAAGAGAATGCGAGGAGGTACAGCAGCAGGATTGATTTGCCCGAGAAAATGTACAAAACTGATGAAATAAAAGCCGAAATGAAAAATGGGGTTCTAAAGGTTGTGGTGCCTAAGGTGAAAGAAGAGGAGAGGGCTAATGTTTTCCATGTTGAGGTTGAGTAGGTTGCAGGGGAGTCTTTGTTAGTGGTAGTGTCTCGAGTGAGCAAGAATACAGAGTTGTGAAATTTGGTTGCCAATGGTTTGAACTAATTTGGATGCTGCTGTTGTTTTTTTATATCAATGATACTTCCGTATTAGTCTAAACTCTCCTGTTACTCTGCTTTACTCAAATCTTGCCTGTAATTTCTTTTTTGGTTAATAAAATTTTGATCGCATGTTAAATAATTATCTTAATTTAATAATTTAATTATTTTACAGTATTCTTGCTTGAAATAATCAGGTTGAGTAGGCATTTCAAGCAGAGTGGGGGAGGAAATCGAGACTCTTCTTCTTCAAAAATAAAGGGCAAAAAAAGTGTCGATGCCCTGGAATATATGCTCCGTGACTAGGCCCATTTCACATATGGATCTAATAAAATGATAATAAACTATGCACTGAGTGGGCCCAAAGCATGTCTGGGCACTGACAGGATTAAAAGTGAGCCTGGTGCCTTAGCAATAGGAGATCAGGCAAGACAAGAGCTCTAAACCTTAAAGCTGTTCACGCTCGTCATGCCCTGGTCTTCTCATCATTATCTAAAAAGACAAAACATATTAATAGAAACTTTATATAGGCCTGGCTATTTCAATGTAACAGTGGTTATTTTGCTCCTTCACAAAAAAAAAAAAAAGTTTTGGCTTTGGGGATGGAATGGTTCTTTTATAAGAATACAATGGTCGTTGTTGATTTTTTTATTATTATATTAGTCTTTCCGGAAAAAAAAATAGTGAAAATACTATAATACTTTTAAAACCAAAAAATAACTTGCATTAAAGGTTTTGTTTTTATCATTATTTGTTTGGTTGCATAGTGTAATTATTACCAAACCCTTATAACCAAAATCTTTTAGACTGCCATTGGAAGGGTTTCTCCATCAATTCATTTTTTATAAACAATGTAATTACTTTTGTACCCTTGCATACAAAATTTAATAAACAATCTAGGGGTTTCTTTGGACCTTTTATCCTGGCTTTTTCATTATATACGATGTGAATAAGGGTTAGTTTGATTTTTTTAAAGATATAAAAATAACATAAAAAAGTGTATCACCTCATGCGAAGAAAACATGCCTACATGTAGAGAAGAGTCATCGCATTCAAGCAACGCGTGCTATGTTTTTTGGTGGTCAAAAAGCCAGATTATCATGTCACCAATTTTGACGAGTGGCAACGCGTTATTGAGTTGGCACGTGTATCATGGTTCTCGATGATCTGGTAGTGCTTAGGTTTTTTTTCCCCTCTCTTTTTTCTCTCTCATAACCTCGGGATGCTCACTGACCAAGTAAAAAATAAAATGTGTCCTCCCATTTTATTTTTATTTCAGCTATATCCCTTATTCTTTTGATCAACATTTGATTGTTTTAGATTTTTTTTGATAAATTTTTCTTTTTAATTTCATCCCTTTAAATTAAGTTTTATTTGATTTTTATATTAAATATGTTTTTCATTCTTTTAGTTGTTATTGTTTTTCAATTTCAGCTCTTAAAATTTAATTTGATTTGGTTTTTATATCATATTTGATTCTCATTATTTTAATTATTATTTTTTTCTTTTTAATTGTATCCCTTAACATATTATTTAATTTGATTTTTATATTAGATTTGATTTTTATTATTTGAATTGCTTTTTTTTTATCATTTTCTTAATTAATTTTTCTTTTGCAATTTCATTCATCTTCATTTTATCTATTTTTATGTTGAGTTTTGCTCTTATTCTTTCAACTTTTTTTTTTTCTTTTCCATCGCTTTTTTAATTAATTGTCATCAATATTTCGTTGGTTTGTAAAGAAGTCAGAATCCGATGTAGTGCACAACCACAAAATCTTCTACATTTTATTATGATATTCTTTGCTAGTACATATTTTTATACAATGTTGACACCACACTTCTCTAGCCAATTTTCATAATTCAAATACCACCATGTTTTTCCAAGTCTGCACCGCACTCTATGTAAAGCGGGCCGCCTACTTTCTTGCCAATGGTTTTTTCATTGCTAGTATTCACCGGCCTGTCCAATAATTAATAACAAAGCCAGGCACCAGAACTTATGGTGGACACCGACGTCTCCACCAATCATCAATTGAAGGGCAACCCTTCATGTCCCACAACGTAAGCCGACGTGATGTGGATAGAAAGTGAGTTTTCTTCCTTTATGATCGTCTTAAGTTTGAATTTGAGGAGAGGTCAGCTAAACCCCGACTACAATATATATATATATATATATATATATATATATATATATATATATATATATATATAAAGAAGAATAGTCGGTAACAAAAATCTTACCTTCTCCGAAAGTATGAACAGTGGATGTAGATGCTGGACCACTAAAATCTTAGCTCAAGCATCTTGTCCACGAGCTACTGTTGAGACAACAAGACGACTTGGGTAATCGTCACCGGAGACGTCAAACTATTTGGGCTCGCCGGCCAGTAAAAGTAACTCGTACACGACTTTCGTTTTCTTTATCCGATACTAGATCTGCTATCGCCACGAAGACTGGTGGACCGCTTTTTCTTTTAATCTCTCAATAGGAGTAGTGGCCTGATTGCAAATTGAAAATCGAATTTAATGTAACTAGCACCGCTACCCCATATGTGGTGCCAGGAAATTGACCTGCCACTGTCCAGAGCTAGGAAGCAAGAGCAAAAGCCTCGCTTTTGTTACTGTTTACCATTAGAACATCATGTAGCAAGCTAGAGAGCATCTGGCTCTGGCTTTAGTTGTCCTTACCACGGTTGAAATCGGAGGGCATCGACACCGAGGAGAGAAACAAATTCAATCACGAGAAAACTCAATGAATGAATTCCTCTTTATTGAAGTATGAAAATAGAAAAAAATACCCGAAACCATCATCATTCATAGTGCTCTCAATTAATCACACCATCATGAAAAATCATCTATAATGCTTGGAGAGAAACTCCAAGATTTCTTCACGTTCCGAATGGAAATACTTCCAAACAAAAGGAGAGTTTCTCACAAATGTAGAAGGTTTGAAATCCAGTTGCAGCCCATGATCCATGGTCTCTTATCCGTTGGCAGGGAAAAAAAGAGTTCCAATATCTCCTTCCTCCTTGAGACTGTGTTATAAAAAAAAATTTAAATATACTTTTAAAACATAAAAGTACCAAAGATCTTAATTTGTTTGCGTGCCTGAATTGTTTCTAGAGAGGAACTACTTGTACATGGCCCGATGTTTACAAGCCTTCCTCGCATGGTAAAAACAAAATGCCTCATCCTGTGTGCTGCGAAAATGACAAGCCATGCCTTTTCTTTGTTTCCTTTCTCATAGGTAGGCGCTTCGTGACACGACGCTGGCCTTTCTCTCCAAGGTTCAGATCCCAAAGTGGATAAATCGGAATCTTTTTAAAAATAAAAATAAAAAAAGCAACCAATTATTTGCCTTTTACATGCAAGAACCCTCCCCTGTCTAGTGTATATATACAGACGCCAGATGTGAATCCCATCTTAAATACCTCAGCCGATATTAAAATTAAGAAAGGAAAAAAAAAACGTCCACCGAAGTTGAATGGCCAAAGCCTAAAGGCATTTGGTTCTTTTCATTGATCTTCGACGACAAATTAAAAAGCTGGAGCACTGCCACTTTAAAGGTGGAGTTTAATTTTGATATTTACTTTTTTAATTTTTTTAATAAAACAGACGTTAATTTGTAGCATTTTCATATAATTTACGTGGTGTTTAAATAGTGTCTCGGAACCAAAAAAAAAAACAAGCATGAACAATAAAGATAAAAATATATTTAATTAAAGAGAAAAATAAAAAAAATAAAAAAATATTTAGCTGCAAATATAAAGATATAAAAATAAATTTGTCTCTTAAATAATTTTAAAATTAATTTTTATATTTTCAAAATATGAGTTACAAAGAAGATATGTGTACAAAACTAATATTTTTATTTTTTATTCATAAAATATTCCTATAAAAAAACTTTTAATTTTATATTTGTTCAAGTAAAACATGTAAGGATAAAAATGATTGTTATTATAATTTTAAAACCTGACCCGGATCGGGAGTGTCAACTCCAATTAAAAAAAAAACGATTAAAACAATATTGTCTTGACCAATTTTTTTCTTCAAAAAAGTTAACGGGTTTTTGATTGGATCACGAATTGACTGAGATTTTTAACTTAGTTAGATTAGGTCAATCATTCCTCTATATTTTCTTAAATCAGACTAGTCAAGGCCCCGAGTTATCCGAGTCTTAGGACAACTCGTCAAGCCAATCTGAGTTTTATAATAAAAATTATTATATTATTATTAATTTCAATACTCAATATAAATTAAAATAAAAAAATCTAATATTTTAAAAAAATATTTAAATTTTATAACAGTACATATTAAAGTTAAAATATATATTTTATTATATCTTATCCACGATCAATAAAAAAATAATACATAGATAACCACTCTGTTTTTTACATCATCACTGTAGAGTATTCTACCTATATCTCTTTATTTCATCTTGTCTCCTCAGTTCTTACCTTGTAAAACATCATCAGATCAATCCACCCACGTAATTAACATAACTTTCTCCTTTTCTTTAGAATGAGATAAATAGCGAGGCAATAACATACCGCCATCCAGCCAGCATGTTCTTGATCGCCGCCATGTCATGTGTGTTTCCTCCTCTGAATCACGGCTTTTTTGCTTTCTATCAGGACTAAATTAACAAAACCCTAAAACTCAACTGGCGACGTGAAATTTAGTTCCAAAATTCCCATAACACTTGCCTAATAAATAAACATTCAATTGAAACAGAAGGTACTATGAGGACACGTAATTACAACGGTTTGGAAATTTGATTTAAAATGTTTTTTTTTTCTGAAAACAATATAATTTTTTTAATGACTTTGGATGGATTCTACATAAGAATGTCAAACCATTAAAATAAAAGTCAATCCGAGATTTATTGGTAAAAAAATAAAATTCAAATTCCACATACATTCTCAAGCTGCAATCTAAAAAGTTCACAGGCTCCACTTCTTCTCAAAGGTTTATAAAATATTAAGAAGTTTCATAAAACAATGATGAATTAGATTTAGGGAGTATTTGTTTTTGTATTCTAATCTATTTTTTAAAATAATTTTCACATAAAGATCTTGAGATATTTTTATATATATGGTTTTGATATATTTTATTTTATTTTATTTTTTTGAAGAGGATTGCCCTTCAATCGTGACCAGAAGCTACAAACATAATACCCTCCGACACAAAATTCAAAGAAATACAATACCAGCAAAACAAGAAGCAAGGCAGCCCCCTATCTATCACCATCGCCAAAAGCCAGAAAAGGAAGTTTCCAAGTTCTCTCTCAAATTCTGAAACAGGTTAGTGTCGGTCATCCACGTCCACCCCATCATCATGGGCCCATTAATCTTGCCACGTCAGAATGTCCGTACTCCCACTCGTGACACCTGCAGCTGAGGAATAATTCCCTCCGGATATGCGAATATGCGCTCCCGCGGCTTCTTACTGATAAATTATGCTGGCTTGTGGAAGTACAAGAATAACCCTGCTGAGATTGTGAGAGCAGTATCGCGAGTTTATGCAGCTTGACTATTTTGCCCTTATCAGCTACAAGGTGAGGATTCTGGACCCGAGCTGATGGGGGCTGAAGAAGTCTGGATTTGGTGGGACCTCGTAAAACATGTCATGTTCGTAGGATGCCAAATCCTGTATTCGAAAAATATAGAATAAATCAAATATTCAATCTTATATTCTGGTAATTTCAGTGAACGGAATTCAGATTGTTTTTTTTTTTTTTTTTAAGATTTGAATTTTTTTTTTAAAATTAGTTTTTTCATGATTTAAATTATTTTTATATATTGATATTGAAAATAATTTTTTTAAAATAAAAAAATATTATATTAATACATTTTCAAGTAAAAAAACATTTTAAAAACAATCGCTACTATACTTTTCAATACCAGGGTTTTTTGCAAAATAATCAAGGGTTACAATCGTCCAATTCTCTCACTGTGTTTCTTTCCCCCCTCGATAGTTATTACAGTGTTAGTATTTTTGGGTTCTAATTCTTCCAGTCCCTCTTATCAGGAATCGGGTGAATTAAGTGTAAAGTCCCTTCACTTCTAAGCTTCTCCTGCCTAGACGCTTTCACAAATCGCAGCGTCAAAAAATATATTTATTTATCAATGAGGAGGGCCACAATGCTAGACCTTTTTTTTTAGCGTGTTGTGTTTTAATTCTATTAATATTTATTTATTTTTAAAGTATTTTTTATTTAAAAATATATTTTTTAAAATATATTTTTAATATCGGCACATTAAAACAATTAAAAAAAACTAAAAAGATTAATTTAAAAAAAATAAAAAAATTTAAAACAACATCTCTGCCGCAGAAATTATTAATACGCAGTCCATTTGACTCGTCATTTTGTCAGAGTAACCGACATGTTCCATTTCTCTTTGGATGGCAATTATTTATGGTGGTTGCCATTGCGTACAAGTCATTAGTTCCCTCAAGCATCTTAGCTGTGTGGATTTAGGACTGAACAAGTGTTTGGGCGTCGACAGCAGCGATGTCGTCATGGGACACTCGAGAGAGCGGGCCATCACAAAGAGCTCAAATTCGAAGTAAAATCATCAACTTAACTTAAGTATTGTTTTTGGATCTCGGACTTCTTCTTCTTTTGAATGACTCTGAAAAACTCAAGAGCCTAAGTTAGAACATTTAGTATATTGAAAAAGCTGAACTCAACCGAATATTAATATCAGAAAGAGTTTTTTTTTGTAAAAAAATTGATAGTGTGAGGCGGCGTTTCCGAAAAGAACTGCCCACGTGGAAAAGTTATATATAAAAAAAAACCATTTTTCTCAATCACGATGACAGGTCGGTCAAGGGCATTTTCGTCAAGTCACGTAATATAAAATAAAAAGCAAAACAACTTGTTGCGAAATTAAGCAAAGGACAAGATGGACATTTGAAAACACGTTAAAATATTAATTAACGCTAACATTAAGAAGACACCCGTCGTAGGCAACAACGACAAGCGCGCGGCGTTTTTTCCCTTGAGAAATAGAAACAAAGAAAAGAAAAAGGAAGCAGAGAGAGAGAGTTTGATATATGGTTTCCCTTTTTAGAGAGAGATTGATAGTTTTCTAGAGAGAGAAGGTGAGAGCAAACAATCTCCTGTGAGCTCTGTCACCCTAAAACAGGGTATGCTGTTGCTCTTCAGCTTCCGTATTTAATGATTTCTGTTCATTGTTTAGATTAATGTTCGTTTCCATATTCTTGGTTTTGAAATTTTGGCTTTTGACTTCCGTGCTGGTTTGTTTGTGGTCTGGAGAGAGTCTTCAGAAGTTGATTTTGAGAAATGGATTTTTGTTGAAATGTAAATTCATTGCCCAAGAAATCTTGGGTTTATCTCTGATTGTGAAAAGTCCCTTCTATTTTGTTTTGAGTTCTTTCTCCCGTGTTTCTTTTTTTTTCAATTGACTGTGGACTTTTTTTCTTGATCTATTTTGTTAAAAATCTATTGGATTGATAGACTATAAATTCTAGCGTTTGCAAAACTGAAGTTTGAATTTTTTTTTTTGAGAGGAAGCCTTTTCTAGTTTGAATATTTCTTTATGTTGTCTTCTTCAACACGGGCTCTATTTGACCCGAATTTTAAAAAATGATTTTTCTACACGCTTGGAATCTTGAGATATCATTAGCTTTTGAGTGTTTGAGGGGTTTTTAATCTTCTTTTTTTCAATTTTTAATTAACAGAATTTGAGAGTTTTTAGTTTTATATAATTGAACTCCTCTGCTAAATCGATACATATTTGAGGATTTTTTTTTAAAAAAATTAGTCAGTCTTATTCGACAGCGAAAAGTTACTAGTTTGTGTCAATTGAGTTCCTTACTTTGATTTGCTGTGAGTGATGTTGAGCTGGTAGTAAACTGAAGAAATCCTTTCATATAGCTAGATATAATATACAAGTATAATTTTGTATAATGCTGAGAGTTGGAAGGTGTGTTAGAAATTAATTTAGAGAGAATCTAGAGTCATTTATTAGGAGCTCATGTTTATGTGTTCTAATGAATCTCTAAAGAGTCGCTTAGAACTTCTGTAAAAGAAGAGTTCCAGTCTTTAAAGTGAAGATCGGTGGAAACTTGTAGACATAGATACAGACTCATTCGAAGACTTTCTCCTTGCTATCAAAAGTTTTTTCAACTCCTGCTGCTTTTAGTCTGTTACTAAGTTATCATTGTAAACTCATGTGAAACCTTGTTTTTTTTAATCTGTTTTGCAGCGTGCTGCCTTTGTTCTAAGAGAGGAAGTTGAATCCCTACTCTCCCCCTTCATTCCTTGAAGAGTTAAGAACCTATACATGAGTCCATCTCTGGATCCAGTCGAAAGAAACCAAATTAAGCCCCCTATTGGTATTCGATTCTTAGAATGCGTAAAGAAGAGAAGGCTTTCCTACGGAACCCACCAAGCCATTGTCTTGATCGTTACATTTTTGGCATACGCGAGCTACCATGCTGCTCGAAAAACCACGAGCATTGTCAAGAGCACCCTTGACCCACAATCATCTGAGGTGGGGTTAAGGTCTGTCCCATGGAGGATTACTTACTCAAATGAACCAGTTGCAAGAAAAAGATCTTCATGGAAACTTGGAGAAGGTTGGGCTCCATTTGATGCCTCAGACGGAACAGCCTTGCTTGGTGAACTAGACTTGGCTTTCCTTGCTATATATGCCATAGGAATGTTCTTTTCAGGGCACCTAGGTGATAGGATGAATTTAAGGATCTTTTTGACAATAGGAATGGTCGGAACTGGTATATTTACGTCATTATTTGGCGTTGGATTTTGGGAAAATGTGCACAATTTTTACTACTACTTGATAGTGCAAATGCTTGCTGGCCTGTTCCAATCAACTGGATGGCCTTCGGTGGTTGCGGTGGTTGGTAAGTGGTTTGGGAAGAGGAAGAGAGGGCTAATTATGGGTATATGGAATGCCCACACTTCTGTTGGGAATATTTCAGGCTCTTTGATTGCTGCTGCAATGTTGAGCTATGGGTGGGGCTGGTCTTTTGTTTTGCCTGGTCTCGTTATTGCTTTTGTTGGCTTGCTTGTGTTTTTGTTACTGCCTGTTAGTCCCGAAGCTGTTGGAGCTGATAAAGATGAAGATGAATTGGATTCTCCAAATAAAGCTGGGGAGGGAGTTACAGAGCCTCTTTTGGCTTCGGACCCTGATGTTAAACAGGAAGCTGTGGGGTTCATTGAAGCATGGAAAATACCTGGAGTTGCTCCATTTGCTCTTTGCCTATTTTTCTCCAAACTGGTGGCCTATACTTTTCTCTACTGGCTTCCTTTCTACATTAGCCAGACAGGTAATTTGGGCTTCTTAGCTTTTTCATTTTTGGGATTGACCTGAATTTGCGTAGCATTCTTTAATGTGCTTATAAAGTGAAGGGAGAAAATGAGATTCATTGGTTTCATGAGTCTTCTATGACTGGTTGAAACTCTTTAACATCAATAGAAATGTGAAGACTCACTTACTGTATACTCGTTTATAAATTTAGATATAAAACATAGGTGTTTGTCATTTTGTAACTGGTGAAATGTGTTCTTTTGCTCCTTTTTTTTGTCATAATAATATCCATGATGTGGACTTATTTATCCTCATCAACCTTTCAGCCATTGACGGAAAGTACTTATCCGATGGAAGTTCTGGAAACTTGTCAACTCTTTTTGATGTTGGAGGGGTGGTTGGGGGAATTTTAGCTGGTCACATTTCTGATCGCCTAGATGCCAGAGCAATTACAGCAGCAAGCTTCATGTACTGTGCCATCCCTTCTCTCTTTTTCTACCGGAGCTATGGACACCTTTCCTTGGGTTTAAACATTGCTCTTATGTTCATTACTGGCATGTTTGTGAACGGCCCTTATGCTCTTATAACAACAGCTGTCTCGGCTGACTTGGGAACTCACAGTTCCTTGAAGGGGAACTCAAGGGCATTGGCCACTGTTACGGCAATCATAGATGGAACAGGCTCGGTTGGAGCTGCAATTGGACCTTTATTAACAGGTTACATTTCTTCTAAGAGCTGGAATGCAGTTTTCGCAATGTTAATGGCTGCAGCTTTAGTTGCAGGTTTGCTATTGACGAGACTTATTGTGGCTGAAGTGGCTGCAAAGATTGCTGAATCAAGGTCTCAAGGATCTACGTCAAGAGCACCAGCTGCTGCACTTGATGTGTGATTTATAGAGGGGGGAAAACTGGGGTTATACTTATATTTGCCAGTGTGATTATCAGAGTGTTTTATGAGCTCTGCCGATTAAAATGACGAGGAAAAATCCTCTTGATATGTACGAGGATGGGAGAGGATGTTTTTAAACCTTCTCCATGATATACGGCTGGGAAAAGTGGAAGTAGGAGAGGGGCTGTCCTGCTGTTTGTGTATATATGTACATTCTTTTGCATATTATGTATCAATTTAAGCAATGCAGCATTGCCCAGAAGGGAACTTTTTAAGATTATTGAATACTTTCTTGAATGCGGGGTTCAGATGATCCATTAATGCGCATTACTCCAGCTTTATTTTTTTATAAACAAAAGATTTGCCTCAATATCCTCATAAAAAATTAGAGAGAGAGGAAGAAAAGCAAATCTTTCCTGAAATAAGTTTTGTAATCTGTGGTACCATGCACACAAGGATACAGTTGACAAGGAGGGGAGATACAAAGAGAATTTCCTCTTTTTTTCCCCTTCTCGTTTTCTTTTTAGATTTAGTGCAGGATTGATATATTCATTGAGAGAGAGAAAATCTCCAGTGGCTTTATCCTTAGATTATGATCAGAATGAGGGAGAGCATGCATGCTCACCGCTCCACCTAGCTAGCACCCCCAGGGGCAAATAATGATGAAATTGAAGAGAGATTCTGCTGGCTCCATTTCTCCTGTGGGCGGGCGACAAGAGAAATAAGAGGGGCAATTGGGCTATAATTAACCTAACCCGTGAGAGGGATGCTTGATTTTAGAAACGGATAAAAAATAAAAATAAAAAGTCACGATCGGCAAAGACAGGTATTGGGCACCTGTTTTAGTAGTGTCAATCCCGCAAGAGTTGCTATACAACTAACTTTTTAGTTAGTGTTCGGTAACGTGACGGAAACGTTATTCGACAAGATTTTGTTTATTTTTTATTTAATTTCTTTTTAATATTTTTGGATTATTCTTTTAGTGTCTTGAAAAGACAATTTTACTTGCGTGGCCCACGAAAAGAGAAAACAAAGTGCACTCGTGACTCAATACAGGATAGGGGTTTGGATGCTGGTGTGTTCTTTTACGTGTGCACAGTGCTACTTTTCTAAAATATTTGATTGAAAATAATAATAATAATAATAATAATAAAATCATCTCGGGAAATACCCACAAACTATATATTCTTTTTTCAGTATGTATACCATTATATTAAAAATATATAATAAGATTTAAAAGATTATTCTGTCAATTGATAATATTTTTTTTAGGATTTAAATTTTGTGGTCAATAATAATAAAATATTATTAGCAATACAAAAGATGCGTACTTAAAATAATTTAGAGAAAATTAACCTTAGCATACACCATCAGTTCATCATCTCCCGATTGTTGGTTTATTTGTTTGCTTCTTCTTAAAGGTGTTCTTACACCAATTCTTCATTACATTTATATTTTTATTATGTTACAAATACAATAAAATATATCGGATCTTTTTTATTATATTTATGATTTTCTCTGTTTTTTTTTACTTAATACTAAATTATTTACTTGCACTATGTTATAGATTAGATCAAAATTTTTTAAATATTAAAATGATATTAAGACATTGTCAACGTGTTTTTCAAGAAAAAAAAGAAATTCAATTGTGTAGGATTAACCTGATGTGAACCGTTCATCTTTGCAAGTCCAAAAACAATCTAAATAAAAAAAATATAGTTTGATTAATATATTTTTTAAAAATAAATATTGAAACAACAATATATTGGATAAACCCAGTTAACATGTAAAATTCATGACCCGAGTCATAAGACCATGATAAACTCGTAAAAAACAAATAAAAAATATATATTGAAGCTCGATTCTCAATCAACCTAATATTGAGAAATGAAATTTTAAAAAAATCAATTAAAAAATGACAAAAAAAATACTCGAGTCAACTCATATTAACTTACCAAATTGGATAATAAAACTGAGATAACCCAATAGAAAGGAAATCAAAATAAATTATGAAGCTCAATTCCTAATCAATCAAATGTTAAATAACAAAATTAAAAAAAACTAATTAAGAAATGACAAAAAAAAATCTTAGTCAACCTTGGTTAACTTGCCAAACCTTTAACTTGAGTCATGAGACTGTGATAATCTCATAAAAGACAAATCAAAATAAATTATGAAAGTTAATCCCCAATCAACTCAAATGTTGAAAGATGAAATTGAAAAAAAACAATAAAAAAGGACAAAAAACCCAAGTCAACCGAGTTAACCTGCAAAACCCATAATCTGAGTCATGAGATCATGATAATCTCATAGAAAACAAATTGAAACAAATTATAAAATTTATTTCCCAGTAAACCCAAACATTTAAGGATAAAATTGAAAGAAAAAATACATTACACAAAAGGATAAAAAAAACTTGAGTTAGAGTTAACTTGCAAAATCTATGACTGGGTTATGAAACTGGGATATCCTCAAAGATAGCAAACCAAGAAAAACTATAAAGCTCAATTCATGATAAATGCAATTTTAAAGGATGAAAATAAAAAATAAAATCAATTAAAAAAAATGACAAAAAAACCCAAGTCAACTTGCAAAATCCGTAATTTGAGTCATGAGAACCTCATGAAAGCAAATTAAAATAAATTATGAAGTTTAATCCCCAATCAACCCAGATATTGAAAGATAAAATTAAAAAAAATTAATTATACAAAAGAATAAAAAAACCTTGAGTTAGCCGAGTTAACTTGCAAATCTCATGACTAGATCATGAAACCGAGATATCCTCAAAGATAGCGAATCAAGATAAATTATAAAACTCAATTTCTGATAAATACAATGTTAAAAGATGAAAATAAAAAATAAAATAAAAAAAAATAAAAGAAAAGAAACGGTTCCAATGAAAAATGCTTTCTTAAATTCTAATTAAAACTCGTAATGGACTAATTAAGTAAAATAATACTATTTTATTTTTTACACCAAATCTAACTCCAAGGTCAGAGACAATTATATGAACACCATATTTTGTGCCAAAATAAGATCTGAGATGTTTCCCATGAACTACAAAAGGAGGTACTCTTTTACAAAATCCAGCCGAGATGTTACCATTGATGAGTCAGAGTCCTTCCAGTTCAAAAAACGAACCAGAGTTCTTCTGAATAATTACCCAGAAAGCCTATGACTTCCGCTTCAGTCCAGCGGACGACATGGGGCTGGTAGAAATTCTAGGTTCAACCCATGGTTATGGACCTGAAACCAACGGGGATAACATGAAAAGGAGACTTGAACCAGACAGCAATGGTGGTGATTTGTACGTGTAACAGCTAGCTAGGCTTCAAAAACACAGCAGCGTTAGCATGGGAATTCAAACTAGCACTGGAAATTGGACTCACACATGCTTTATAGCCTACAAGAGTCAGCAGAGTCATGGTTTCAGAAAACCTCCACTAGAGATCCCAAATCAACTCATCTTGGATAGGACAATTCGTAGATTCCGATTTGATCATGTCCTCGTAAGCTAGCACTTTGAACACATCAACCCATTTATCAATTTTCCCATGAAAATATCTTCTCTTCATTGAAATCCCATATAACATTGACACTCTGTTTATAAACTTCTTGTCATATGACATTGACAGGACAACTTGAGGGAAAAAAGTGGAAGGTTATGGTTATGGGATTTGTAGTTTGGAGGTTTAAATGGCAAGAAACAATATCAAAACAAGTTAATAGCTCGGGAGAGCTGACAATGGTGGTACGAATCGAAATCAATTTACACTACTCTCTGAAACCAGAAAGCTCCTGGCTTTAGCTACAATGATCAAAAAGACGAGGTGGGATTGTGATGTTCTAGGCTCCAATCATGACATGCCGAAGAGGTACAGGGACCCTTGATCATGGAACAGGATCAATTTCTTCATGAACCAACTTCTTCGATTTGTCTACAAAAACATCTTCTTTGCAGATATCTAAAATCTTAGTTTTCTACAGCCTATACTGCAATTTAAATACCACCCAACAGTGCCGGCAAGTGGTTTACTGGTCTTGTCTCTCCATCCACTTCTTAATAGTTTAGCAATTAAACAAACAAAAGTCGAAAAAAATATTTGGCATGCAAAAACAGTATGCAAGTTCAAGCCCCAAGAGTTTCCATTTCATGCGGGAAAAAAAAATTGTTTAAGGGTAGAATCATCACTGAATTCTTTTTTTTTATTATAAAAAAACCCTTTGATTTGATCCAAAGTGCATTGGATAAAAGGCATCTTTGATCGGTAGATATTCGTCAACTCTTCGTGAAGATGATGGATCATGACCTTTATCTTATTTTGATTAGATGTTTTGTTCTTATTTTTAATGGTGTTTATAAATTTTAGCATAAGTATTTATGATAAATAATTCTTACATATTAAATACCATAAACTTAAGTGTCATGGTCACTTCTACTTTTTATCCATAAATTAAATATAATTATTTATTTCAAAATAAAAATTAGAAGTAATTATGCTAATAACATATCATAAAACTATATATTTAAAAGTAAATAATATAAATAAAATAAGTGTAAATAAAATAAATAAAAACAATATAAATTAAAGAAATAAAAAGATAACATTATTATTTTATAACATTTGTAAATATAGTTGGATAAACCCAACATCTCAACCATATTCTTATTTATAATTTAATATTTATTAATACTTGTAAGCTAGGAAGTTATAAAAAAAATATAAAAGGTATTTAAAGGTATGATAATAGTTATTTTTTAAAATAATTTTTATTTGGAAATATATTAATTTTTTTAAATTATTTTTAATATTATTACATTAAAACAATAAAAAAATATAAAAAAATTCAATTGAAATAAAAAAATAAAAAAATTCAATTTTTTTTTAAATATTTTTAAAACAAAATAAACGTGCTGGAAAATGAGATTTGAAATAAAGAATGAATATAAAGATGATAAAGATAAAACAGTTTCTTCCCCTTCAATTACAGACAAAACAAAGATGAAAAAGAAAACAAAAATCATCATGACACATGCTTTACATGACTTTCCCGCAAAAAAAGACCCTCTCCTCTCCTGTCCTCCCCCACCCCCACTCTCTCAATACAATCAGGCCATTTTATTATTTATTATTATTCTCTCTGCCACCGACGCCAACACCAACAGTTTCTTCTCCTTCTCTGATCGAGTCGAATCAAATCAGGTTCTTTTTTTATATTTCCCTAACCATTCAAATGACTTCTTATTTTAATTGTATTTTTACAATTCAAAATCTAGGGTTTTTTTGTTGCCTATTTTGGGCTGTAAATCAGATTTGTTGTAACTGATCTTTTCATTCTTCATCATTTTTTAACGTTTCTGTTTAATTAAAAACGGGGTTCTTAATTTCTTATCAATCAAATTGCCATGGTGCTGAAAACTGAAAAAGTTACCTGAATTGAGTTAATATATAACGATTTTTTTTTGTGCTTTAGTTTTTTGTTCTTCTGCTTCGAATTATTTTCTGATTGCTGATTATTTGTTTTTCTGCAGGTTTTTCTGGGGGGGGGGGTTTGTAGTTTGGTAATATAATCTATTGGTTTCTTGACAGAGTTTTAAGCTAATTGAGCCACTTGATGGTTTTGTTCTTTGCGGTTTAGTTTGAAGCTGTGATTATTGCTGGGAAAGAGGCATGTTAAGCCAGTTCGTATGAATTTTTGGGAGGTGGGTTTTTGTGGAGAGGCTGTTTTTCGTCACAAATGGGTGCCAGTTATTTAGCGATTTCAGCAGTGTGTACGGTTTTGAGTTTTTCGGTTCTAACAGAAGTGTCGTTACATATATTGAGATCAGATGGTTTGATTGTTGAGAATCTTACCAACTTTGAGAATGCCAACCATGCACTTGAGCTTCTGTTTGGTTCATATGCCACCATTGCATTGGTGGTGAATTTTGTATTCAATGTATTTATACTACTCAATCTTTGTCTTAAGGTGAGTTTTTTTTTCTTAATTTTGCCAAATGTTTTCTGGTTTATAACTGCTCATTTATGAATATTTATGTGCAGAGGTTTATGTAGTGAGTTGAGCAATCTGTTTAAGAGGATCTCAATTAGGATTTAAGTCATGACACAAAAATATGGTGAAATATGTTTTTTCGAGATTTATACTATCATTCTCTGCAGTTTGCATGCTAGCCAGGCATTTATTGCTTGTCTAAATACCGTGTCTTAAGGAATGGGGCTACTGCTTTAGAAAAGAATTTACCACATAAATTCCTGCCTGACAGGAATGGGACACCATCTTGTTGTTGTGGGGGCTTCTATGCAGAATGATCAATTATTGTGGGCATAGGATGTTTTCTTTTAGTCTCTTCATGATATGTTTCTTAGGGAATTTTAGGAGAGTTCTCAAAAGGGGATATGTCACAGGCAGCCCTTCTGATTTGGTTCTCTTTACTTGCACTGCATGAAACATATTCTCTCTGTATTTTCTCACTTAATTCTTTTCCAGTAAAAGATTCTTCCTTCTTTGAAAAAAAGAGAGCATAGATGAGATGGTTTTTATACTAAGTTAATGCTACTGGAATTAGGAAAATATGTTCTTGGAACCTGCAGCATTGTTTGGGCTAAATAGTTCAAATGGAATTGGGGCTCAGATTCCCAGTTGGTTATCATATTGATAAGCTTACTTTCCTTCATAGATATTGCTTTGAGGGTTCTGATTTTGTTGTTGAACTTGCAGACTATTTTCTTTGGAGAGTTGTATCCTTCTGAAACTCAAAAGCTAGTGGAACGTCTCATTAATTATGCTATTTACAAGGTAAATATCCTTACCAAGTGACTGGTTGGAAAGCATTTGACTTTTATTCTTTATTATTTACTGTAGTACTTGATAGGCCACTTCATTTAAGCTACTGTATTAGTTCTGTTGCACATTGAGTTTTTTAAAAGTCTGTCTTGGGACAGCAATCAGGTTTTATTAAATGAGCAACTATAATGAGAAAGAAGGCTACTTATGACAAGTAAAATCACCTTTGAGTGTTTGTTCAACCTTCTTCCTGTTTTTTTCATAATTTTTGCACCACCAATTTCTCAGAGCAAATAATATCTAGCAATGGTGTTTTTTTTTCTTTTCCTTTTGTATCTTTTAGACCTGTTGTTTTGCAATCTGCTTGTCCAGATATAGTATTGGTTATCAGGCTGGTAAATATTTTGAATCTGGATAAGTATTAGTTTCCATGACGATGATTTGATTGTTGGATTGGAATTGGGTATCTTTGAATGAAGTTTGATAAGGCTAGTTATTCTGTTGGAACTCTATGTTTGTAGTTCTGTAATTGTTGTGTTTTCTTATGTGATGAATATTGCACAGGGAACACTTTTACCACTGGTTATTCCTCCAACAATTTCTCAAATAGGTCTCTGGTCAATTTGGCTGACTGGACTATGTTCTTTAAAGGTTAGTGGCACTGTTTTCTTATGATAAAAATCTGTTGTTTTAATTTTATTATAGAAATGATAAGATTTCTGGTAGTTTGCATGGTTTTACAGATGTTTCAAGCATTAGCTAGAGATCGACTTGAACGTTTGAATGCATCTCCTTCTGCAACGCCATGGACATATTTTCGTGCCTATTCAATGTTGTTGCTGGTCCTCTCTGTTGACCTTTTCTGGTAATCTTTGGTAACCCAATGTTTTATTGATAAATATGATTTAGGAAATGCACTTGGTGCCCTTCTTTGTATGATATTGGCAATAAAGCTCAATGAGAACCCAATTTCATTACTGTTTGAAATATCTGCAATGGGTAGTACAATTTGACTTTTGGTAAAAGCTATAAAAATAATGTACAATCGTATATCAGACACCATGTTGGAAGTAGAAGACCTGAGCATAGCAGCAACTTGTTTTGATTTATAGAGAACAATTTTCTTTGTCATTGTGCATATGAAATTAGTTTTTCTTTTATTGGTGCTAAGTTTGTGATGGTGGAAATGGTTGGGGTAGTTTTGGAGGAGCAGTGGCTGGGCTTGGTCATGATGGTTGCCTAACTGAGACAGGTGGATTAGGTTACTTAGTTTCTTTGTTTGCCATAAACATCCTGTTCCTACGTTCTGAGTGGTGGCCCATGAGGTGCTGCTTCTCTATCAGAAACATTGTATCTTTGTGAAATAACAGGTCTAAATGGGGAAGGAGATGCTATACTAATTCTCATGATTTTTCACATGGTTGCATATGAAGGAATTATTTAGCCTGCTCTCTCTCTGTCCGTCTGTCTGTCTCTCTCTCTCTTTTCTGTTTATCTCTGACTCTGTTAATTTTTATCCTGACAGGCACTTTTTTTCTGTATCATCTTGGTGTTTGCAGGATACATATGTGTTATGTAATATACAGAAGCACAGGTTCATCCATGTTTCTGTTGTTGTTCTTTGAGCCTTTCAGTATTGCTTTTGAGACCATGCAAGTAATGTCTCTGGAAAACTTCTTTTCTAGTTTTATACAGAAATTGTAAATATGTTACGTAGATTTTAGTCTTAGTGAGACACATAGCACTTGTTGACTAGGTTATATTCTCTGTAGGCTATGCTGGTTCATGGATTTCAGTTGCTTGAGATTTGGCTCCATCATTCGACTGGGAATAGTGCAAATTGCCAAAGATTCAAGTTTTTTGATGCAATAAGAGCAGGTACTTCCTGAACTTTTATTCTGCTATATGAATGCCAGTATCCTAGATTGTATCAGGTGATAGGCAACAGTTTTGTGATATGTACAGTATATTATAGAGTGTATGTGTTAAGGCAATTTACCTTGGAGATCAGACACAAAGTCAAGATGCTGCTTGAACAAAGTCAATTTCCAAACTGCAAAGATATATTTTTCAACTGAAACATCCAATGGATATGTTAGGAATTTAAAACAGTGAACATAATTAAAGTATTTGTTCTGCTCACTCAAAAAGATTAAGCACTGCTCAACTGCATAAAGTTTGTAGGTGCTATAGCAATGTTTGTGAATGTGAAGGACTAGTACTAGTGGTAGAAATAGAACTTGAGAGGAGGAGGGTGGGGATGCATTTTCTCTGCACTTGACACTCTACAAGAACTTGTTGTCGTGTTAAAGACTTTTGTCCTTTAGTAACTGAGATCACATGGATGTGTGTGTAATTATTATGTTATATGTGCTTGTGTGTGCATAAATGGAAAGTTCTAAATAGTGTAATGGATAGTGTATGTGTATGACTAGTCAACAATTACTTTCATCAAAAGTTGTTGAAGGGCCAAAATTGGTCAACTAACTTACAGATCTTAATTGAAAACGACCAGGCACATTTTTTTGTGCTTAGCTCTTCAACTGAAAACTGAAAGTGGGCTTGTTTTTCTCTTAGACTGCATGTAGATCAATTCCCTTTGCTGTACATTAGAAAAGTGCTTCTCCCACGGTCTTCACATTGTCTTTAAGGGCAGTTTCAATATAATTTTAAAAATGCTGTTCGGTGGTCCTAGTTTATTTATGTCACTTTGTTCCACTTTACCACACTTCTAGTGGATTTAATGTGATGATATTTTCCTGATTAAGGAGTGTGGTTGCAGGTTCATTGTTGGAGTGGAAAGGCATTCTTATCCGGGATTTGGGCTTTTCGCTAGACATGGCAGCCTTGTTAATGGCACTTGGTCATTATGTGCATATTTGGTGGCTCCATGGTGTGGCACTTCATCTTGTGGATGTGGTCCTCTTTTTTAATATACGTGTAAATATTTTGTTCTACTTTCTTTTTGGAACTATTTAACATAAATGAGTTTGTTTATTTTGACACACTGATTTGATGTCCTTTATATTAAATGATTCTGGTAATTTGAGCAGGCTTTGCTAAGCGCTATCATAAAGCGTATAAAAGGATTTATCAAGCTTAGAATGGCTTTAGATGCCCTTCATGCAGCACTTTCTGATGCAACATCTGAAGAGCTACGAGCATATGATGATGAATGTGCTATCTGTAGGGTATGGTTGTCTCATATCTTGCTCTCTTTTTTTTCATTGGAACTGTAAGTGTCTAATGAATCGGGGTAATGACAGGAACCTATGGCCAAGGCCAAAAGGCTACTTTGCAGTCACCTTTTTCATCTTGCTTGCTTGAGATCTTGGTACAATTTCGTAACTTATTGCTTTTGAGCAATTTTATTTGGCTATTTCTATGCTTAATAAATGTTGAATATTGCTCAATATTACCAGGTTGGATCAGGGATTAAATGAGATATACTCATGTCCCACTTGTCGGAAGCCACTTTTTTTAGGCAGGCCTGAAAATGAAGCAAATACTCATACTGGAGAAGTTCTGGCTGATGAGCAGCTTGCTCATCAAATAAATGAAGGATTTGATCGGCAAAACACTCCAGGTCGTGCACTGCTCGATGGGGCATTCCCTACCCAGATTCAGAACTCTACAGAGAGCAGTCCTTGGAGGTTCGGCCCCTTACCTTAGATCATCATAGTCTCTCTTGATTGCCTAGAAATGAGTACAGCTTGCTGCTTCTAGATGAAAACAATCATTTTTTCCCTTAAAATGTCCGAGGAAATTCTGAAATTTAGAGCTAGTGACCATTCTGCTATTGAGCAATGGTTAGCATGTTACCTAGCAGTAGTTCCTCTATGAGCACCCATGAATTCTAGCATTATTGGAAATCTTGAATCTAGATTTGCTCGGGATCTGACATTGTGATGACTCTTTAGCTGACTGGCTGTCATATTCTATTAGATCCAATGGCCATGTTTAAGTTGACTTTAACGAAATTTTCTGCTTAAGAAAACAGAAAAAGTAAATTCCAACACATGCATGTTTCCTTTTACCTAAGAAGTAGATGGAGGCAAGAGAGATGATGATAACCAGGAATGCTAACCCAAATTTTAAATCCTAGTCTGCCATTGGCTGAAATTGCAGTCCCAAACATCTGAGTCTGTCTAATCTTTTCTAAAAGCCATTCAATCTCAAGTAAAAGACAAATGGTCATTGCATAGATTGCGATTTCAAAGATTGGTGCCAATGTTTCCATCAATTATTTTGATCTCTCTCTTTCTTGCACCATAGAAGTGCAGGGTTGGATTCAAGTTGGCTACCTAATTGGTCCGGCCAGGGTGCGGATGGGGCTGGTCCCTCAACAGCTATGAGATCAGTTGGATTGGGGGGGGTTCAGATGATGATGAGGCATCTAGCATCTGTGGGAGAAACTTATGCACAAACTGCTCTCGAGGATGCTGCCTGGAGCCTTTGGCCAATGAGTCCATCTCAGGCTACTCCATCTGGCTCTTCCACCCCTCCTGCTGCTGGTGGAAGACACCCTGGTGGTTTACATATGAGGACCGCATCACACTCCACAAATGATTTCATAGCAAACATACTTGCTATGGCTGAGACAGTGCGGGAGGTTTTGCCCCATGTTCCAGATGAGTTGATACTCCAGGTTCTGTTTGAACTTACTTTTATTTACATGTCTCCAGGTTCTTCATTTGTTCCTTAGGTATACATTTTGTGGTTAGTTACAAAGTAGGTCTGCAAATACATTGTCACTTGTCATTATCATTTCCTTTATGTGCTTTCTTCTATTCCGTCTTCTTCCACGTTGCATCACTATCTGTTAAGATCCTTTGTAACATATCTCCATTCTGTTGCCAGCCTTCAATAACATGTAACGTGAGATGTATACTTTTAAACCTGTTCACAAGATTGAATGTTGATTTAAAGAATTAGGGTTGGAGCTTTTTTATTTATATAAATTAGGAGATTGGTTTTATAGTGTGTAAAATATTTTCTAGACTCCAACTTTGTTGGTATTCATGGATTATGTTTCGAAGCAATTCATTTTTTTATAGTATCCTGTAGTCTTAATTGAGAACCTCCAATGCATCAAACTTTGCAGGACTTGCAGCGAACAAATTCTGCTACTGTTACTGTAAATAATCTTCTGCACATGTGAGATGAATACTCTGTAATGGCTTCATGTGCTCGGCAGTCAACCTTTTCTTCCATGTACTGAGTGTCTCTGAAGGTTTGGGGCCGTGCACGACTTTGCCAATCACCCCAGACCGTTTTCTTCTCATTGCACTTTTGCCTTTTCAAATATCCACAAGCTTCAATATATGTACATACCAAGTCATTGTACACGAGAGGGAAAGGGAGGGAAGAAGGCATAATGTAGTGCTAGTTTTTCAGTTTCATGTGAAAAATAAAATCTATACATATAAAGAGATGGGAAGGTTGAGCCATTGAGGCAGGTCTTTGTGCTCTGCGCCTTGAGAGAATTTAGCGCATCAAATCAATTTGCTCCAAGCTACAGAGGACGCAGCTGTACTGCCTGGTTCTGCATACATAGTGTACAATTATGAATAATATGTATTGTTTTGATCAAGTAGCGCCTGTTAGATTCTGAGGAAACTAAATGATTTACTTCTAATGCATGTCATCAATTGCTAATCTTCAATCGAAATTTTGCAGCCAGTTGTGATTGCATCCGCATAGTTCTTTGTTGACCAGTTCTTATTATTTCACAAATACTCCCACGCTGATGATTCAAGTAATCTGCCTCAACCATATGCAACCTAATGGCAAATGGTATTTGTCTTCCATTTCTATTTAGTCAGATTTCTGTTCGAGTAAAGCAGTTGGTTTCTTTAAAAGGATTTGACAATTCCCTGATGTTTCTGATGGTTTACTCAAGGTAAATGAATATTCACAGAGGGTACTCAGATTGGAGAGACATTTGGTCGGTCCGTGAGGTTCCCGTAAAGACCCACCTGTAAATTCGTTTATGGAACAAACTCTGCAAACATTATGATGCGCCGAATTGAAAAAAATACAGGTTTTGCGACAGCTTGCCTCGACTATTTGTCATGTACACATAACATAATACCAACTGTTTAATCACCTAGTTTGGGAGACAGACATCTCCTCAATGTCTCAGATCTTGGCCAGAACTCTAGTCTCCTCACATCTTTCGTGGAGGATTCCAACTGTAAAACTCTCTTAAGAAATTATTACAAGATTCAAGCGATGCTCACTTAGATCACATGAAACCCATCATAATATTATGTCTGTGATCTGATTTATGTCACAGTTTTTCTTAAAACTTAGAGCTAGGTCTTTTTAATTTTAGGCCCAGGTCTCTCCTCATTTCCTAATACCTAGAAAGTCCCTAGTTTTGCATGTCATGGAAGTTAAATTGTTATAGGTGTGACTTAAAAGTAGTTCAAGCGACAACAACATTTTCAATGCCACAACGCAGTTAAAAGGTAAAATTGCATATAAAATTCTAGAATGCTAGTAGTAGTTATATATATATAAGCCTATAAGGTAACATGATGGACGAGAACTGCAAACACGGAGCCACAAGCATGAGATCAGACGACAAAATTTGTAGTGATTTGAGCTTACCTCTACAGCTTTGAAATCCTAACATTTTGTTCTCTTTGACTTCTTCCACTAGTCCCATGATAATTTTTTTTACTAGTATAAATGTAGATGTGCTTTTTGACTACATTGCATGCCCTAATTATTTATTTATTCATATCCTTTAATTATTAATCTAGATGATGGTGAAAATCGATCAGGGAGTGCTTAAAACTGCGGATTATTAATAATAGTTAAACATGAAAATGGGTGCCGATTAATTAGTTTACTAAGCAAAGTCACGATGCCTTCTTAAACCGTGCATAAATCAAGAAAGATGTTACAAAGTGCTGCCATTTTTATTTTGTTTAATTTTATGGAACTCCAAATATTTTGTTCTTTCATTCTCTTTTAAAGAGAAGCTTTAGCCTTCACTGTTTGGAGGTCCCTTACTGCTATTGAGAAAGCGACTGGTTAAAGGGCCAGCATCCCCTTCTATTTCCTTTCTCCCTCAGTCTCGTCATATCATTACTCTTTCTACATGTTCTCTTTTAAATTTCCTTCTTATACGTCTCAGTTTGGCCCTCACAAAACCCTTTTGAATAAAAATACATATATAGCTAGCTAGTCTTCTATATCCCATCCCATAACAGTTAACACACACATACCAAATAACTCTCATCTTGATTTCTACTCTCCTGCCTCTCTAAGATTTAATCATGCCCATCAAATCCTTTCTACTTTCCATTTTTCTCTTGTCTCTTTCCATGCATGCATTATGCAATGCTCGAAATATTGGGTTTGTGAAAGAGGGTTTTCATGCAGAAGTCTATTTCTCTGCCAAGGTTGGTGTCCTACGTACAATCCCACTACAACATGTATCATTGATTCTTTGATTATATATCCTTCACCCTCTTTGCGTGCGTGTAGTTTTAAATTTAATTTGGGGTCTAGTGCAGGTTGGAGAGAAGGTCGAACACAGCATGGATTCAGTTCATGGAACTAATGACAGAGAGGACATCAGTGAAAAGAGTACTCCTGGTGCTGCAATTATTACTCAAGAATCAAAGGATTCAAAGGCTATTACCAAAAGTTCAGGTCATGATCAAAATCCCATCAAGCCTCTTGTTCCAGTTTCTTGGCGTGTGCCGCACAAGAACCTCCATCAAATCCCTGGGTTTCAATCAGATTATGCTATGCCTAGAACACGAACACCTTCTCATAACTGATCAATCTCCCTCTTTGAATCTTATGTTATGCATTTATGTCCACAATTTTTATCCGATAACAAAGGTATCCAAAAAATGTACCCACCTACATCTCCGGATACATGAAAACCGTCCTGCCTACTTGCACCAGCTAAATGCTCAGACCAAACTCCGAGGCCGGCCAGCAGCATTGGTAAAACATGGGATTATTTAAAACGAGAGCAGCGCCGGCAATAGTTGAGCCCAAGACATGCATTCATTCCATACAGCTCGAGCAAGTTCTTAACCATTAGGCCAACTTCATATGTCCAACATATATGTCCTTATAAATTTGAGAAGCTGTCTTTTCTTTTAGAAGCTATCCTACTATTTATATACCTTTATGGGCTTTTATTATTTATAGAAATTAAGAAACTAGTAGGATTGTTATTTCACTACTGCCATTGCCTAGCTATAACTACAGCCTGTCTCCCAGTATATTGCTTAACTTCTTACCCATTTTTGTACAGAAAAATCAATAATATGATCCATCATTCTCGTTGATGTTATCTTCTTATAGCCATTAATTAGTATCAACTATCTTTTCAAACACTATTTTTCTGATAGGGATGGAACATGAAGGTAGTAAGATTTTCAAGTCTCCTAATTCTCATGTGGTATCGCTTAAAGCAACAAATACAGAGGTAACGATGCTTAATGCTTTTGAGTCTTTATATATAGTGCAGTAGTAGCAGTGAAGGATCTAACTTATAGGGTTCAAATGTCCGGGGCAGTAAAAGGTGAGCAGGTGCTCATGAACCATCACTTTCCTCTTGTCCATGATGAGAGTGACAAGGGCAAATGATCCATGCATGAATATATCTGCATGTGCCTCTACGCATTAAGTGGGGCTAATCAGCTAGCTACATTGCATGAAGTAGAAGATAATTATTTAGTAAAACACTTTAGAGATGAAATCTGTGGTGTCATGTGTGTGCAATTATATACATAAAAATCTAGTATCAAATTGGTGTATCAAAAAAAAAATGGGTCGGATCTTCTGCTTGAATGATTTAGAAGATCCAAAACAAAAAAGAATGGTATTTGTTAGTAACAACATAATAAAGACGGTCAATCAACATGGATTGATCCGAAATTTGATTCAAATCCAATATAGCACCTATAGATACATAAGAAATATATTGAATAAATTCTTTTTAATGAATAGATTCAATAAGGATCAAATAGAAAATAATAATCTGAATCATAGAATTCTAATAAAATATACAATCAACCAATATTTATCAAAGTTATAATTAAACATGTCCAATTTTAATTGATCTCAACTGATCCCTTATTATAACATGATTTAAACCCGTGATATTTTATGCTCAAAACAAACACATACCAACCAGCGCGACATTAATTTATATATAGTATGCATTGATCTGTTTTTTTTTATTATTTATTTTGACCTCAAATTTTTTATTTTAGTCAACCTTATAGAATTAGAATTCTTTCATTCTTTTTTTTTTGTTCGTCTTAATTTTTTGGAGAAACCAATATTGATAATAAAACATATGCTACTTTCATTCTTTTTCTTTTTTGTTTTTTTTTGGCCAACTGATATGTGAGGATGTGTGATCATATGTAAAGTGTAAATAGAACACATAAATTATAGAAAGATTCCAAGTAATTAAGTGGGCTACCCTAAAATATATTACATAGAAATTGTTCTGTGTTGTTCATGTAGGGATATTCAACAAGGCGAGCACTGCCAGTAGTAGGATTTGGTTCCAATAGTGTTAAGAAAGCCATAGACTCCGATGAGAATAAGGTACAAAAGGTTGCTGCGGTGATCAGAGATTATGAACCACCACAGCGGACGCCACCAATTCACAAAAGAAAAACTTAGTCTTACCTAGCTAGATAGGTAGCAATATTTCTGTCATAATTTTGATTTCCTTAATTTCTTGCTTTGTTGCTCATATTGTAAGTCTATGTTCTCCTACACAAGCCATTTTCTTATCGGCTATGGATGTAATAACTTTTCTTCTTTGTATCACTGGTTTGAATATTAAATCTGAGATAATTAATTAAAGAAAAAAAGGTGGCGACCAATGGCGGAAAAATGGGATAAGTAGTAGTTTTTTTTATTATTATTAAGAAAGTGGCATCCAATATAATTAATTAATGCTTTCAATTTAAACAACCTTCAGAATTGCTAATTTGCTACAAGGCCCGGGTACGGTATTTCTAATGGGATATTATTACCTCTACATTATAAAAGAACTGGAGTGTTTTATGTTACTTTAATATTCATATAAATAATAAAATATTATAATATAAGTAGTAAAATACCTTAATATATATTTTTAATTATTTTATAATAATAGATTAGTTGGTTAGAGCGTTGGTGGCAAGTTCAAGCGAAACTAACAATGTTATTTTTAAACGGATGACTTGTCATTTATGTATTATATTTATATATATATATATATATATAAAAAGCTAAGCTTGCACGGGGTGCTTGGTAGTATGGTAGTAGTTGCTTTTCAAATAACTTTTTGTGTCGAAATGCATGTCAATGATATTTTTTTATTTTTCAAAAAATTATTTTTAACATCAACAAATCAAAACAATCCAAAACGTATAAATTATATTAAATTTTAGCAAAAAAAATAAATAAATTTTTTAGAAACATGGTTTGCACCGCGTTCCCAAACATGTTCTTAATTGATGGGCTAATAGGCTAGACTCATTTTTATTCTTTTATTTTGTTTTTTCTTTGTGCTCCAAAAACACTTTATCAAATTGATTTACTTTTTAGTTTTTCTATGTTTAATTTATATATATATATATATATATATATATATATATATATATAATTTAATGATAAAGTTATAATGTTTAATAAAAAAAAAGGGTTTTTTTATTATTAATGGAAATATAATGGCACTTTGTAATATGGCCTTTTTTGTTTATAATTTTTGCGTGCTATGAGAATGGAAAGTGTCATAAATTTATAAATTTCAAGACGTAAAATTTAGTTTTTGAAAGAATAAAGGCTAAGCAAATTAAAATAAATAAACTACACTAGATTTGTTGTAATTATCCCATAAAGAAAATATGATGTTTTCAATCAACTTAATCTTTCCATTTCTTACCAACCAAAAGAAAAGGCTATATATATTAGATTGCCACATATCATCATATAATAAGTGAAAATTACTTATAATATTTTATAATTTGATCGAAATTGCAATTCCCTACTAAGTTTTCCATCAAACATGTGGCATTTTCATCATTATAACAAATATAATTAAATAATGTTTGTTGTTTTTTTGGAAAAATCAAGTACAATACATTAAAATTTAAAATACAAACTATAATTTTTCAAAACTCCATAAAAAAACTCTAGCTAGGTGTAATTTTCCTAAAAATAATGGTCTTCATTAATTTTCATTGTACGTACAGAGTATATATGATTACTTATAATATTTTATAATTTGATCGAAATTGCAATGACCTACTAAATTTTCCATCAAACATGTGGCATTTTCATCATTATAACAAAAATAATTAAATAATGTTTGTTGTTTTTTTGAAAAAATCAAGTACAATACATTAAAATTTAAAATACAAACTATAATTTTTCAAAACTCCATAAAAAAAAACCCCTTCAATCAAGGAAGGATCTGGGTGTAATTTTCCTAAAAATAATGGTCTTCATTTTCATTGTACGTACAGAGTATATATGATGTAGCCCCGTAGTCCTTGATATATAGCAGTGGAGTTCAAATCATGTAAAGGAGGAAATCTCTAATTGAATCATAGCTTTGTTCCCTTGTTCAGAAAAGAAAATTGAAAAAGACCTTTGGCCCTAGCCAAATGTCTCCCTTTCCTTCTAGAGACCAAGCTCTGCTGGGTACCGTGCATGGATTGTAGCTTTCATGAGCACCGATAAGCTGATCGACTAAAAAGAAGACAAGAGTAATCCCATGACCCCTCTCATAATATTGGATCGAGCAGCGGTACGTGTAAAGGCCCTAATCTACAAATTAATTAAGTGCTTGGCGTGAGGAGAGGCAGCCTAGGTTGCCACCAGACAGAATGCCCTAACGTACGTAGTTCGTAAGAAAAATACAAGTATTAAGATATTTCTCATTTCGATAGCTTTTCTTTCTTCTTCTTCCTCGAAGACAGCATTGCTTGTTAATTACCCAATCTATTAAGGTTGAAAGTCATAGCACTTAACATCGTAAAGAGCATAAAAACTAATGAATTGATCAGAGTCACTTTTCAAAGTCTTCTCGGATGTGATTTGAGGTCATGATGAAGCGTAAGAACACACCTTCGACACACCTCTAGCTGGAGATGAAAGTCCTAACCTCCTCGCCTGAGAAATTAAATATATACTAATCTATACAGGTAGAGATTTGTTTACTTATTGAAAGACCAAGCATAACAGAAGAATTCGACTTGTGGTCCTCTATCCAACGATGGCGTTCTAGTTTCAAGATTAAACAATTTATAAATCCGAATTACCAGTACGTACTCCCTCTTTACAGACTTACGGTGTCTGGTCTGAACTCGGGGAATGTGGGAAGAAGACAAGGGGGGTAGCCATCGTTTCAAGAATGTCTCCCGGACAAATATTAGTTGTAATATCACAACAGTACTCCTGTATACCAAAAATCAAGGAAAAAGGAGAGCCTCGATGCTTTAGAAACTTTGAATATATAATCTGAACACATGCGTGCGTAGTGACAAACAAGTGGGAGTAGAGAAAACCACCACATCAAGGAACATCAGGGTGTAGATTAATTAGCATGCATGCCGTAATTTACTCTAGCTAGCTAGACATTGCCACAATAAATATTCTTGGGTGCTGCAACCGATTAAATTATGCTGCCATTTCAAGAGACAAAGCCATCAATTGTGACGCATCTTCAAGTTGACTAATCGCGATTGAAGCTAGCTCAAAGAGTTTGCATGTGAAAAAGGAAAAGGAAAAGGCAATTTGGAAAAACACGGCAAGAACAAATTCAGCAATTGGTTCATGCAGCGAATTTTAATGCATGATTAATTAAGGACAAAATAAATACATGTTTTTCATCAATGAATACATAAACATATACGTAAAAATATTGTATAGGTGTTAATGATGAGGTGCGGCTTAACTTGTATTGAAGTCTCCGATTCCCTTAGAGGAAGAAAGATTACGGCATATTTAAAATTATAATAGTGATTTTGATTTAAAGTGTTTTTTATTTAAAAATATATCAAAATAATATTTTTTATTTTTTATAAATTATTTTTTAGATCAATAAATAATTTGAAAATATAAAAATAAATAATTTTAACAAAAAAAAATTTAAAATTTGAAAGAAAACGGTTTCAACCATGTTCTCAAATAATTTTTATATAGATATTGGTGACAATTGTGGGAATATAAAGAATATTTTATCTATTACTCATTCATAACTCTCTCTCTCTTCTTGTTTTTTTTTTTCTTTAAAAAAGGAACCCTTTAGCCTCGTAGGATCCATTAATATTTGTGTATTTAAGCTCAATCCATATATGACTTATTTTAAATTTTGTATTTTTACATTTATTTCGATACCCTTTAAAATATATGAATATTGATGCGTTAACGGGCATAATCTACCCCCGAGTATGGGCTTGCGATGGGTACTCGTGTATGAAGATGGATTAGCTTATTGAATTACTAATAAATTTGCTAACTAGTTTTATAACCATTGCTATATTAATAGGATTTTATATTATTTCTATATATTACAAGAAAAAAAAAACATCGGTGTAATTGTGGATATGTTTTTTTATATCATGAATTGTTTTTACGAAAAATGATATTTACACTTAATGTAGTAAATATAAAAACTTTATGAATTAATAAATCTAAAAAAACTACCAACACTAATTAAATATCAAAGCAAGGAGTTGATTTTTTAAATAAAAGTAAAATATAGATGTACATGTAAATATTTTACTCAAGTTGTTTTTTTTATTTTATATATATTTTTTATTTTATCTTAGACGTTAATTTTAATCTATAAGAATAAAAGATTTTTGTTCTTATAAATACATCATGCAAATATAACTTATTTATATAAAATATAATAAATAAATCATAAATAAATTACAATAATCTCTCTAGTATTATGAAACTAGAAAGATTAATTACTTTTTTAAAAACTTAAATAAAATAATTTTAAAAAAAGAAGTAAAAGAGAGGGTATTAATTAAAATTTTAATAAATAAAAAAGGCCATGAGCTACCAAACTTGACCCGCATTCATGCCCAAGCATGAAAAAGCATAGGCATCCCTGGTTTTTGAAAGCCATACCTGTATGCCTAGTTGATATTTGTTAAAAGAGCGAATGACTTCCTATCCATTCTAGTTTTTTATTTAATGAAATACATGTTATTTATTTATTTTTCCGTCATCAAAAAATCAGGGTATAAACACTTGGACTGTAAAAAAAAAAAATTTAATATTTTTTCACTTTAAAACACCTAAAATAAAACCTCAAGAACCTCAATATAATAAACTCATTTTAACCACGAAGCTTTATGAAAATTAAACTAAACAAAAAAAAACTTTATGGCTATTTTTTTATATGGTAGAGATTTCTTGTTAACAAATTAATAGATATTTACGTTATGATTATAAATTACAAAAACAAATCACAAAAAAAAAAAAATCAATTGCACAGTAAAAAACACTTGTTTATTTTTTCAAAGTCTCAATTATTTTATAAAAATAGTTTAAAATAGCAAATTAAATAGAACCATTATTAGATTGGAGATCAGAACATAATCAAGGTGGAGATTGTGTTCCCAATTAATTTTTCGATTTATAATATAATTGAAAATACAGAATAACATTTCTCAGAATGAAAAGAAACATGTTTTGTTTTGTTTTAAGATAGTGTATAGAATTATAGTAATGATTGTTTTTTAAAATATATATATATTAAAATGATTTTTTTTATTTTTTAAAATTAAATTTTACTATTACTATTAAAACCATCTAAAACTATAAAAAATTAATTTAAAATAAAAAATAATAATTTCAAAGATGCTTTTTCCATAAAAACAAACACACAACTGCTTTGCCAACTGAAGAAGTTCAATCGTCATAAAGGCCCACCAATCCAATTGATGAATCTGTTGATAAACGTGGAAGATCCATTTGTATTTAATTTGGGCCAATCCCAAGAACTGGACCTCAAGCCCCTGTGTTGGTTCCGGGCAGCTCTAAAAACCAACCTCGTGGCGATGCATTTGGTTTATCCTAGCCATCGATGCATCTAAATTAGATCAATTTTTTTAAAATAAATATTTAGACTATAAAAAACTGTCTAATTTTTTTACTAAATTCAACTCCATGTGTCAACCTTTTAAATCTTATGATTTGACTTCTTTATCTAATCTATGTTTAAAACTAAACTATATAGAAATTGTTCGATATGAACCAATCGACTTGATCGTTCCAAAGATATCTTAGCAGACCAATAAAAAATTAAAAGATAAAATTTTCATAAATGTGTGGGAGTTATTCTTATATGATCAAGTTGTCTTGACAGGTTCAAAATCAACTTGATTGATCGATAAAAAATCATAAGGATGAAATTGAAAAAAAAAATAAGACTGGAAAAATAAATCCTCTCAGCCTATCTCATTACTTAGCTCGGATAGTTTTTTTTTTTTACATGATTTATTCGACGGGACTAATCTAAAGTTACATAATGATTCCAAAGTTTTTTAGCATGGAAGTAATAACTGGAAGGAAAAGGAGAGTTAAGAATTGAAATTCAAGATATTTTTATGGTTGGTTTCTTTAGGGTGTTAAGTATCACCTTTTCTGTTTTTATTTTCATTTTTTCTAAATAGAAATCTTGTTTGGTTAGACATTTTTTTTTCAAAATTAATATTCATTTAGTCTTAATTAGTTTGTATGCTTGCCCATAAGAGTCCAATTTTTTTAAAATATAAAAAATTTCACCTCTTAGAAAATTCTTTGACATATCATTAAACCTTAGAATACAATCATTTTATTTTTTTTTTCATAAAGAAATTTTTTTCTATCACCATATCTCTTATTTATCTTATAGCCAACAAAATGTTTTTTTAACTATAGGCATTGTTTTTGTTTATTTTTTTTTATCTTTAAATCAAGTTAAAAACTATCAAAATAATATATTTATATTTTAATAATATAAATATGATAAAATCATGTTCTAAATATATTTAAACATTTTAATAACAAACAACAATTTTCAATCAGATTTTTATAAATAATTTATTATTAGTATTATTATTTTTATATCAAATATATAATAATTTAAAAATATCATTAAAATGAAAACAAAAATTTGTAATAGTATTTAATAATCATTCCAGCTCTCGAACCATTGTCCTTCATAATTTTTAGAAAATAAAGGCACCTCCCAGCTCTTGAGCATGCGGCCTCATCATTTATTCAAAACTTAAAATAAAAATCCAACTTTTTTAATCTAGATGACCGAATGATCAGAATTTGGGATCAAGGAGTTTGCTTTTTCTATAATCTTAGGTTCGAACCATGTGGTTGCTAATATAATGGTCACTGGAAGCTTACATGGTCGTTAACTTCAGAGCCCGTAGGATTAGTCGAGGTACGCGTAAACTGGCTCGGACACCCACATTAATAAAAAATATATATTAATATTATATCTAATATATCCTCATTGGTTACAATATATATATGTCAAAAATATCCTAACTTTAATTTACACTCTAGTTAATAGATATCCATCCCCTCAACCTAAATTAATATTACTAATGACTAAATTTAGAGGGATAAGAAAAAACAATTCTATAAATTCTCTTGTTAATCTTTAATAATAGATAAAATTTATTGAATTTCTAATCTTACATTTAACCATGTTATATTAACTTTTATAATAATATTTTTAGATATCCCTTTTCTGAGCACATTTTTTTGTTAATAATGAGTACATTTAACTAAACATTAAAAAAAAAAAAAACTTTATATATATATGACAAAGGGGTAATTTAGTTCAGATATGTTTCTAATTATAAAGGAAATAACAAACACAAAACTGATACTTTATTAAGATTCTTATATTTTTAAGCAAACAATAAAGTTCTGCGGTCCCGGGAATCACTTTATCAGGAGAGTAATTCCGGGAGGAAGTAGTAAATATCATTTCCTGAGCCAATTGTTATCGTCAATCAACTATAAATTAAAACAAATGGATGTTGAGTGTTTTTCCTTTCAACATAGTTTTGAAAACAAATCGGTAAACCACAGGTTAATTTTTTTAAAAAAATAATAATATGGTTTAATAAAAGTTATAGCTGGTAATAATGATATTTTAAAAAAATAGTTAAAATTAGCTAACACAAATTTTTTTTTAAAAAAAGAGAGGAGTGAGAGAAAAATAAATAAAACACTGGAGATACATCAAAATTCAAATGATAAAATTCACGGCATTGCTAAAAAATTTCAACAAGACAAATTCAATAACATTAAAAAAAATTATTAATAGAAGCGTCATCAAAAACAAGATGTAGCTTGCTTGTTTTTTTGGGAGGGTGCATGTAATCCACTTCAATTATTATTGGTGATTTGTTTTTTATATTATCAGGTTTGTATTGTCAAGATCTTTCCGATAATAATACATTATTATCATTGGAACTTCAATGTTAATCTAGGTCTTATTTTTTTTTCCTTTTCTTTTTTCTTTTCTTTTATTGAAATTTGTACTAATATATTTCAACTATTTATTTAAAATATTATTATTCCCAACAATGTTTTTTTTTTAAAAAAAATATTATTATTCCTAACATCGACTTCTACCAAACTCAACTATTTCTAAAAAAAATCTTTTTTGACCCTGCTAGTTTGTTATTTTATTTTTTAATGTGCTAATTTTTTTTAAAAAAAAAATCATGATGGTTTCCCTATAAAATCCTCATATATTTTCCTTTTTCTTTCACTGTTTATAACCATTTTTTACCCTTTCTAATGTAAATGACTATAGCTACTTATTGCTTCAGCCTGGCCCGACTAGAAGCAGACAAGACATACGTCTGCATCTGTACCTACTTATACAGACTGGTCCACGGAAATTAGAGGCTTCCATAAAGACATAAAAATTGCAGAAGCAACACGTGCCTACTCATTGTAAACCAAAAATAAATATAGGCTGGATTGTTTAATTTATCGTTACAAAATTACAAGTTCAAAAACATATATATTATGAAAACCATGCTATATATATCTAAGTATAAATAATCTTGAAATTGGTATCAAAATAAAATTTTAGCATAAATACTATGTTTAAATTAAAATAAAAAATATTTTATTTAAATTATGTTAATATTTTATATTAAAAAACATATACTGAAACTTAAATTTCAATAAAAATTTAACTTTAAAAGCAAGTAAATCTCATTTTCAATTTCACATAAAATACACCCATTAATCATATTTTTAAATAAATTTCCACCACTTATTCATGCGATGATGTGACTGGAACAACTGTGACCAGAGGATCCTAACCATTGGGGATCCACACCTATTCCACACACGTGGCGGGACCCACTCACCAAAAACAACCGTAGGCCTTTCGTTGGATCCACAGCAAGATCATTCAATCTTAATTTGTGGGGTTATATATTTTGCAGGCCCCCTCACTTTTGCTTAAATGGCCTGGTGAGATGAACTTTTTGAAATTAATTAAAGGAAGTCAATTTCGACCACCTCAGTATTCCTCCGGACACAATTTGTAACAAAATAGTCCTCCTCCTCAAAATATTTATATATATATATATTTATATATATATATATATATATATATATAGAGAGAGAGAGAGAGAGAGAGAGAGAGAGAGAGAGAGGGAGATTAACAGAGGCGGCCAGATCATGATTATACAGATCACGCAGACATGTACGGAGCACTTCAATTAAGACATTCTTTTTGGACATTACACGCAGACATCAGGTCAAGGGTTCCAGCTGGATCCAAATCTGCAGCGGCAATAATAATAATAATAATAATTACTGATGAACTTTTTAATTAGTTAAATATTTAGATCTTAAGCAATGGACCGTCTAAATCTCCATATGAAAAGTAAGTTGCCTATAACAAATAACCTAATTGTGTTAATTGAATTGAGCCCTGATCATGGGTTAAATTTAATTATACCACATTCAATACACATACATGTTCATTTGTCACTTCTATCTTATATATATTTAGAGTTTGTTTTATATGAATTATAAAATATTTCTTTTGCACGTTTTTCTGTTAAAAAGTTCATATCTAATTTTTTTTTCAACGACGAGAGAGAAATATATTGAAGCTGAATTTGTCAATTCCCAGTAGTTGAAAGTTGAGGGTGCAATATTCTTGAGTATATTGTCATGATACATTCTTCGAACCTCGTCGCTCGCACCTTCAATCATGTGTATTGCAATGCACCGCCGTATAATTAAATTATACCAATACCAAAAAAATATTTTATTAATGTGAAAACTGTTTATCCGTCAAGGAAAAATATCACTAATAAATTTATTAATGAAATCATGTCATCAACTAGAGTTATGTCTGGAATTTCACATTCGTTACTAATTTTTATTATTGATTTAATCAATGATAATTTTAATTATTTTATTGTGTCGGTGATTTCATCGTTAATTACCGACAAAATGTTTTCTAGTTGCAATTACATTGAAAATTACAAAAATAAATATTTTAGCACTATTATAATTAGATATATTTGATGGAAAATATTTCATTAATAATTCTGTTGCTATTTTAAAATTTCATGTTAGTGATATGTTGGTAAGACTTTGTAGAGTATGAAAGTGAATGGATATATTTTTTATTGGCTATAGTTGTTCTCGATTTAACATGTTAATCTTTGAAATATTAACTTGGATGTTTAATAAAAATGTTTATTAAGTGTATATATTTGTTGGTTAATCCATTTAAACACCTTAGAATCATAAGTTATTATAAAATATTAAAATATCATAAGAAAATACCGTTTAAAAACTTAGAAATATTACCCTCCACCAATACTACGACAAGAACATAATTTATAGTAGGAGATAAAAGTAATTACCATTAAGAAATTAATCGTTGACAATGTATGACTCTATGATATTTATTTTTTTCAGAAAAAAAAACATGTGATATTTAACGGTTAAGTTTATGGAATATATCAGGAGTGTCAATGAAAACATTGTATAGTTAGAGGGTTAATTTTTTTTTTAAAAAAAGGATTATACTTCAGGGGGTGTTTGTATGGTTTAGTTTGTGCTCATTGGTATCATCCATGGTTCAAATTTACAAAAAGACAGTGAAAAAATATTTTATCATGAATGTACTGGTCCAACTCTTTGTCTAATCCTATTTGTTTTTGTGTTTTAAAAGCGTTTTTAAAAACAAAAATAATTTATGTTTTTAGATTATTTTGATGTGTTGATGTCAAAAATAATTTTTTAAAAATAAAAAAAAATTATTTTAATACTAATCCTATTTGTTTTTGTGTTTGAAAAGCGTTTTTGAAAAAAATTAAAATTAATTTATTTTTTTCTTTACTTCAAATTAATATTTTTTTTATGTTTTTAGATCATTTTGATGTGTTGATGTCAAAAATAATTTTTTAAAAATAAAAAAATATTATTTTAATATATTTTCGAGTGAAAACACTTTAAAAAGCAACCGCAACCACACTCCCAATAGTATAGATGATCAATTTTAATTATAGTAAGAGACTTAATATTGATGTGTGGTGTTGTTCAAAGATTGTTTTTTAAAATCGATCCATCTAACCTATTTCAATAAATACCAGTTAAATATGATCAATGGGTATTAAAATGGTTATTAATAATAAATAAATAAATGTATATCTGTTGATACAACTTTCGAATATGGATATTTATCTCATACCTTGCTAACTACAACATCTCCTATTAAAAAAAGATTCTCAACATATAGGGACTTGATTGTAAAAACTTTTTAAAACAGGGAGTACAATTTTTTTTAAACATGGGGACCTCGAAACTTCGGAATTCGGGATCCATCTATAAAGTCTAAGGACCAAAATAACTCTTTTCTGGAAATTTATAGAGACAAAAACGAAAATCTGTGACCAACAATTTTTCAGCAGGCATGACCTGGTATTATGATATATATATATTTTTGTACGAGCAAGAATACAAGATTAATAATTAATACGGGGGGAAAAAGGGGCCCTACCTTGATTGAATTATTTGATTATATTATTTCTCAATATATTTTGCTCGATGGAATATATATATATATTATATATAGATAGGGTACACGTGGTGCATCAGACAATGGAAAAGAAGAAATCCAAGAAAGATCTGTCTTCGATGTAGACCGTACATGT
>Ga0307518_10000255_pt1 | contig 40296 bp, 36 predicted proteins | sample 25_EM_MG_FD_203889 | JGI IMG/M metagenome (GOLD analysis project Ga0307518, IMG submission 203889) | Populus trichocarpa ectomycorrhiza microbial communities from riparian zone in the Pacific Northwest, United States - 25_EM | ecosystem: Host-associated > Plants > Roots > Unclassified | place... | reverse complement strand
GACCGAGAACGTGACAACAACACTAAGTGAAGTCAGTGAAGTGTACCCCACGACTCCAAGATCTTAAGTTGAAATTTCAGAACGAACCTTTACTTCAAGTCACAGCAAAGTTGAGTTTCGTCAAGTGCGCATCTTTTATTTGACCTAGCAGTCACTTAATTAATAACGAATTATCTGGGTGAGCAATAGGCCTGTGCCCGTGGTGTGTGGGGACGATTCTGCACTCGTTTTTTAAAACTCCGCATATTATCTAATCACGTAAGTCCCCACTACGGCTGGGTACGAGACTACGCCAACAGGTCCATTTGCAGGGCGCGAGTCATTTCTGGCAGACAAAACCCTCCCCCACTACGTGGGAGTCGGGGATCATCCATTCACTCAGAATTTCTCTAAGTCTCGCAATAAGCCCCTCACACTCACAGCAGAGGCGTGAAGGAGCCTGGTACGAGACTATCAACGAACTATCTTGCCGAAAGGTCTTCCCGGTGAGCAGACAGTAACGTACGAGTCGTGTTCTGGATTACATGCAGCGTTTGTAGCTGATCGATCGGTCGGTCTTATTGAACTCTGAAGCAGCCAACAGATGTTAGACACACCTCGCAAGTCGGGCACTCCGCGTTCGACGAGAAACCTGACTCAACATCGCTCAGAGATTCTCGTTCAGATGAAGAATGAAATGGTCCGTTGTCTGGAATGGGGCAAAACAGGATTCGATCACTACCTCCCTTTCGAGGTGTCCGCAGCGGACATCGAAGCTGCAGTCACAGCTCTCGAGGCCGCCAACCTTATCGAGTCAGGTGGGCCTCGTCTCCAGTTCACAAATTATCCTGTCAGCCCGTCCAAGATCGGGACTGCGAACGAGAAGATGCGTTACGAGCCCCTTGTTGCTATCGCCAATGTACTACAAACACTCACGCTCACCAACGGACGTGAGGCATCGTGCCAATTCCTGCAGCAGCCCGACAGTTTCAACGAAGCTGAGACCTACGGCGCAAATTTCAAGATAGACGCACTGTTCAAGCTCAAGCGGTCAGCAATGCCACCATCCTCTGTGCAGTTGTCTACCATACCTGTGGCAGACCTCGCCGTTCCTTTGGAATATAAGACGGCTCGAAAGGACTTTCCAGAGGTGCGCACAGCATTCGCTTTCTTGGTGGGTTCACTCCATTTACGTGCACCAGAACCGTAAACAATTGTTGGGCACGGCCACCTTCTGTATGAATGACGATCCCCGTCGCAAGCACATATACGGCGTATGTTTACCCAACGGCAACCTTGCTTCCCATCTCATGACTTTCCAGATCACCATCGAGGACGATACGATGGCCGTCTGGTACTTCTCGCGGTCGCACTCGGCCAAGTCTCCGGACTTCAAGTTTCCCGAGGTGAGGAAAATCACCCGTTCAGTCGGTGTGAAATCAGATGCTGATCGACCGTCTAGGACTGCCGAACGTACATTCGGGTCATGCTCTCATTAATGTTTGCAACCGAAGAGGAACTCGGCTACGATCCGACCATCCAACGTCGCCTGGACCCCAAGGCGAACAGAGTTTGTTTTGTCTACGAGGTCGATGGTCATTACTATAAGACGCAGAAGGCGATTTTCGACCATCGGAGTCTATGTATAACAGGACGTGCGACTCGAGTATGGGAGGTAATCGAAGTTGCATCATTCGACAAGCTCCAGTCACTCGAGGGTTCGCATACGGTGGTCTTGAAGGATGTCTGGCTTGACGCCGGGTCGATGACCGAAGGCGACATTCAGCGAGAAATATTTGCTGATCTCGAACAGATTGCCAATGCTTTGGAAGCAGGCGAGGAACCGAAGGGCTTCGCGGGCATGGATCACGAGTCAAAGCAGATGCTGCAGAAGTGCTTGCTGGCACGGCATTGGCATCAGTATTTCCTCACACTAGTCCACGAATGTCAAGGGATGACGTCGAAGGAGGTCGCCGAGGCAGCGGTGTCCGATTCCACACTTTTTGGCACACCACCTGCGCCTGTCAGACCCTCGTCCCTTCGGTATGCTGACCTCTCTCGGATGTCCCTGTCTCAACCGAGCGACCTGCTCTCGCACGAGAAAAAATCATTCAATCGTCGTCATTGTCCGAAGCGGCAGTCTCGTGTCGTTTTCAAGGAGGTGTGTGTGGCTTTGCACGATGTGTCGAAATTTGGCGATGCAATGGCAGCATTATTATCTTGCGTGTTTGGTGAGATACACCGCTCGCATTGCGTTATTGCCCAGTGCTGATTGCCAGTACAGCTTTACAGTTGATGTTCTTGGCTGGGTGGATCCATCGCGATATCAGCTCGGGCAACCTTTACTGGTTTGAGGGCAACGGTGGTAAGGTGCGAGGCATACTAGCTGATCTAGAGTATGCCAAGCGCTTCCGTCCGTCGGACGGAAATGGTAGCCTGGACCCAAAAACGGTGCGCATGACACCATACGTCTACGGGATTGACTCAGGGATCACTGACGGCAGGCCAGGGCACAGCTTTTTTCATGGCTGTGGAAATCCAGAAACAGATCCACATATATACACCTACCGTATCGATCGATAGGAAGGATTTTTTGGGCCTTTTCACATCCAACGACCGTTTGCCAGGAAATACCAGCACACCCAACAGGCGTCCTGTTGTACATAATTTTGAACACGACATGGAGTCCATCTTCTGGCTTCTCCTTTGGACACTTTTAGTGCGCTTTCCCTGCAACCTTGATTCGAACGAGGAGAGGTCCGCATTTGCAGGTGTTTTGTCCGAGATCTTCCAGGACACAAGTATATGCAGCTCAACACGTGAAGGGGTATTCCGTGAAGCGGGAACTTTAAACAATCTTCTCACCAGGTTCCTCGCCCCCGAGCTCAAACCCCTCCAGGCCTCGCTCGATGGCCTTCGTAACGTCCTGGTGGCTGGCTATATAAACAGAAAGTACGACTCCAACGACCTCTCCTCGTACTCAACCTTATATGAGTTCTTGCGAATGACGTTGAATGCGTGTCAGTGTTTGGCGCAAGGAAATTCGTTGTCGGATCTACTGCCATGTCGCTCTCTCTACCTGAACTCTGACGCCGCTCAGGTTGCCACAGTCAACCTCCCGCTTCAGGTCAACAAACGCAGACGTAATCTGTCCAATGCTGGAAATGACGACGATGAATACAAGCTGGTATCATCAAAGATGGCACGGGGCCTTGGGCATGAATGAGAATGATAGTGAGTACTGGGTAACCGCCCTATGATCATCTGGTGGGTTGTCCACTGGCCATCCACGTGTAAATTGACCATTCTGACAACGAACCTATAACTTACAGTCTCCTGCCTTCTGGCATATCGAAAATAGAATTCGGGCGTTTATGGAGATCAGAAGTTATGTCCATTTTCACAAAAACATATGCACAGTTGTCGGGATGACAGAGATGTGCTTCGACTCTAAGAGAATCTGCAATACCTTTGCCGCTGGATACCACCTAACATGCGACGCGGGTGCCAGTTATCAAGGAAGAACGTCGTTGGATCCTGAAGAACGAGGTGGTAATTGTTTTTGCGTTTCTGGGACAGTCATGATGCGCTGGACACCAGCGACTGTTGGCTGGACTGCTGTGTATATATGCCACATTCGTGGTCACATAATTTCCCACTTTTTTCCCCAGTGGCTCGTGGCTCTCGTCCATGCAAGCATCGTCGACAGGGTTTTGGTGGAGCAGATGCGCAAGGATATTTGCTTCCTCACTAGTAAGGACGGAACGTCTGGCATCGTGTTGAGGCACTCGTTGCATTGGGGGGCGAGGATTGCTGCCAGACGGATCAAGCAACAATTTGAAGAAACTGGCGCAACATCCAGACTGGTGCCATTCTTGGCTGAGTTTGTGCCCAATGTGATCCAGTTACAGCTGTCTGTGAAAGGGTTGTCACACACGGGGAATTCCAACATTTTGAAGGTGTGAAAATTAGTGATGAAATGTATTTGATAATCTTAAATTTTGACAACACATTTTGAACCTGACGAAATCTTAGATTTTGTGAATGTCAGACACAACATTGGGGGAAATGTTAGATTATGTAAACAGAGTTTGGCATGACTACAATGTAAATGAGAATCATAGGTCAAGTTGATCACTGCTGCTTACAAGGAGGGATTCCGATAATGTCAGGACTTCATCTTTCGACAGATATCTGTAAGCAAGAAGCGCCGGACAACAGATGAAAGGGGGGGGAATTTACTGTGGATCGATCATCATGAAGCCCTAGGAAAGTGGGTGATTCAACTGTGAATCTCTGAGAACATCATGTGAATAAATCAATTGGGGCTAGCATAGTATACAGTCAAGATGCCATAGAATGGGATGCAATACAGAGAGAAAGGATAACCAACCAGCCATAATACAATCTCAGAATTCGGCAGAAAACTGGGTACAAATGCATAGGTCAGCCTTGCCCTCGCACAGTGCGCACAAAACTCACATTGGCAGGCGTGGTAGCAGGCACGATAGTAGACATCGGCGACACCAGTCCAACCATGGACCTCGTCCGTCGATGGGGAAGGTGACACGTCGAGGCGGGGTGCCTCAGCCCGCCAATCTCACCATCACCCTTGGAGCAGCGTGCACCCTCTATTCCATCCGGAGGCACATATAACGACGTTCTCTTCTCCCTCGACCCAACATCAAGTGGTGGCAGTTCGGTGGACAATGGCTCTGGGGGTATAGTAGGACGGGTTCGTGTGATCTTTGGCCGTGAAATGATTCGATCGGGGGGAGTCTGCACCTGCACCTGCACTTGCGCACTCCCACTGCCAAGCCTTTCACCTGCATCCGATATACGCACTGCTCCGTCTCTATCTGCTGGCGTCAGTTTCAGATATCCGTTCTCTGTGAGCGATGGTGTCGTATTAGGCGTTTCTGGTCTGTACCGGAGTAAGCGGCGCCAGGGCTTACGATCCATTTCTAAATCCGTTTCATGGGCGAATTTACAGTCATCGCCGTATTTGCAGTGGCCTGCTACAAATGCATCGCATATTTTTCCTGATAATGGTGGTTAGGCCAATTTTTTTTGAAAAATACTGGCTCCTTTTTGGCATGGGAGACGACTCACTTTCGCCGCTCATCATGACGCCACCACCAATAACCCTCCATGTTATGGGATAGAAGTTTTCCGGTTTGCTATCGTCGCGTTTCGAGAACTTATCAAGGATGTGGCTGTTAGCATTGCTGCCATCGGAAATAGTATGCGAGTTCGATTGTTGCGTCTTCCTTGTTTCGGCATCATGTATACTATCCATGCCCAATCAACGACAAGAAAAGAATCACGATCGTAAGATTAACTTACAACGTGCATTTATCCCCACTGGAACACTTCCCAGTCGCCGCAAAAAATCGACAAGGTTTCGCTAAAAAGTCAAAAAGGGTGGCGCAGGATGAAGAAGTAATATACATACTTCGATATGAAAACGGCTTCCGCTTCAGCTCATCCTGATACGTTGCCACATAGGACTGTGCAAAAAATGACGGCGAGCCATACCAGCAGTCGGCGTTATTATTATTAGCATTCACACTGGCGAGATAAGATATCCAATCCGGGGATAGTAACGCCCCTGGAACGCTTGTCGGGTCGCGATAAGGAGCAGCAGCTAGGCCGGACCGATATGACGAAATCGGATTGTTTGAAAGTACAGGAGAGCCACTGGAGGGGTTGTGGTTGTTGAGATTCATGGCTTCGAGTGCACCGCGGACATCTCGATCAAAAACGGCTGTGGATACCACCTCGGAATCATCACGCCGGTTGTCCGACGTCAGAGGATAATAGTCTACCGTTCCTATGGTGCCTAGGCGTGGAGAATCGTGCGGACAGCTGGGGACAGGTACCGTGCAGGGTGGTGGTGGTGGTGACCATAAGCAAAACGGGAGAGTAGACGGATAATAGGGGGGAGGTTGTTCAGGGGGAAAGCCTGGGAACGAGATACCGATATCACAATGGAGTTAGTATGCATATCCGCTGCCACATGTTTCTAACGACATTTGACTGACCGTTGTCGTGGATTGTGACAGGGAATTGCGACTTGTTTTTGTATGTAGACTCTGTAGAACGAACGTTAGCTAGCCACGGTGGTCGACTCAAATCTCGAAATGAAAAAAAGAATTACGCAAGCCATTCCACTGCTGCTGTCTTGAGCATTGGTGAGAGAAAGGACAGGAGTGACCCCTTCGGCAATATCCAGCCTGGAAAAAATGACAGGCGACCGCGTTGTGTTTGCGGACGGGATCACTCCGGCGATTTCTCGAAGGCACGTCCGATTGATTGACACTAGTAGTACGTGCTAGAACCGTCGGTGCTTGTTGTTTGCCAATCAACATTGAGCTGGTAGCTGCAGACGCGGCGGATACGTACTGATGGGCACCGCGCTTGGGACTCCCATCGCGGCGGATAGTGGACGAGCAACTCGCAATGGTGGTGTGAAGAACAAGGTAAAAGGCTGAGACACGAGTTGAGACCGTCTTTGTTTTCTTTACTGCACACGAGAAACGGGGGTCCCACCCCTGTGCGTTTGGAACGACAGTTGTTTTCAAAAAGTGAGACAAGGAGTATGAACGAGATACATGATATGAAAAGGGGAAAGCACGAACCGCGTTGACATTGTTGATAGACCGCTTACTTTATGAATCATGAAACGATATCGACAAGCAAGCAGGCTGCCAGCAGAAGGAGACAATGATGTTCCGAAACCGGTCTAGTGCCAAGGTCCAGCACTCATATCTATGTCAGTGATCGCGCCTCCAAAGATAATTCGGAACAACTTGTTCACAACCACACTCGACCCTTCGCTTCTGAAATTTTAACTTTCTACGCATGTGTTGGAGTATTAATGACGTCCAAATGCAATGGAAAGAGAAAAAAAAACCTTTGTGCACTGGTAGGGAACAAGGTGCATGTGGCCTGGCAGGTCCAAATTGGTCCTAAACAATAAGAATGGTTTTGGCAACGGCACTCCACCCAGGCTCGAGGTGTCCGCCGACAATTCAGGTAGCTCCGCGACGGTGTATTCTGTAACAATTGCTCAGCCCGCCACCCACCTGCATGTATTTTTGGATATGAGCTTTCCATACGTACCTTATTTTCCTTGTTGTGCGTGAGTGTTGAAATCGTGTACACGAGGCCCACTAGACACTGCAACAATATTGTCTCAACTTGACACTCGTTCTCGGACGTTTTAGTCGCCTGCCATGAATACAAATGCCAACTTGGGCAAGCTAATAGTATAGCCACTTCAACAGCGAACTAAACAGTACAAATACGGAGTGTGTTTTTTTTTATGAAACCACATTCTGATCTCGCGACGCAAGTAAGGGAGTACGCTCCGTTGGCAGGGTAGGCGGATCATCAACTTCATCCGTATCCATTGCTACGTCGGCTAATGGCGCACTAGGGGATTTGGACCAGGGTTGAGTGACATCAGCTTTGCATACAGGACACTGAAAAAAAATGCGTCGTTAGAAATCCCTCCCGCTGGCGGTAAAAGGGCTCACGAGTTTTTTGCGGTTAATAAGCCAGTTATCGATTTCGTCGAGGTGGAAGATGTGATGGCATGGGAGTTCACGAACACGATCGCCCTTGGCAAACTCGGAGAGACAAATGATGCACTCCTCTTGGCTCTCATACCAAGGTAGCGAATCACCAACAGCTTCATGTGATGAAGAGGGCTGTGAACCACCCGACTCGAGATCGACGACGCTGGAGGACAAAGGAGGCTGAGGTAGGGAACCCTCGTGCTTTTCCCATGCGGTTCCATTCCAAACCCTCCAAGGAAAACTCTTGACGAGCTGTTCAGGGGCTCGATCACGTTGTGCTGCACGAGCCAAGCGTACACGGTGAATGAGAAGAGTGATGAATGTGAGACAAGAAGGAAGAAAGAGAATGATAATAAAGGTCAAAATGGGCCTGTCGTGGAGAGCATCAGAAGTGTTCGTGTGAGGACGGGTAGTACGAACGAATACCATTCCCATGCTGAATATTCAGTGGTGATCAAAAGTGAAAGGGTCTTCAAGCCGCCGTGAGAAGTCGTTGAGGAATGGATTAAATGAATTAGTTCGTTGTAGTTTGCATATCTGATATAGGTAGAAGTAATGACGACATCGGATGCATCTCCTATGAAGCCTAAGACGGGGGGAGGTGTAGGGAGAGACGCTGCCAACGGACCTTTACTGTACATATTGATGAGGGTGTCAGGGAGGCCGCTGATATCGGGATCTTCACCACCGACGACAACGGCTTTTGCGCCTAGGCGCTGAGCCTCTCTGATCTAAGGAGAAGGTGAGTCGACGGAATGGACGTGCGAATGAGGGGGATGTGCCTTGTCGACGAACGGACACTGGCCACGCTGAACGAGAGCAATCCAGGATTCGGTCGGATCTGGGTGGTGATCACCAGACTGACACAGAACAGGACATCCAGAGTTGGGATGCTCGGCATTAGCGGATGTATCGTTTTGGGGACAGCGAGTGGTGAAGGAAGACAGCGGAATGACGTATCCGAGGAGGGGATTCTCGAGGGGAGGGCCGAATGTTGCAGGGCGAGAGTGGAATGTGAGTGGGGGAGAGCGATCGACGACGGAGACGGTGCTTTCTGCGCCCCATACCCAACCCCACAGCCAGCTTCCCTCGGCTGATGTTGCAGAAAACTTGCTGACGAGGGACGAATGCACCTGCAGAACACAGACGAGCACGATAAGCAGGTCTACTAGGACGGAGGTGCGGGCCATGTTTCAGGCCCTTTCATGAAGAGTCGTTGGCGTCAATAATGGCGGGCAAAGGGAAAGTCAGTTGGCTCCCTCGTGGGCGACATGAGACCTGCCAGCAGGAGACGAGCCCAAAAGCGGAGTGCTGATTATGTCACCCTGATCCGGCAATGGCCGGGTGCAAGGAACCAGTGCCATCGTCCATGGCGCCACTGATCATGACGACGACCCGCAGCGGTGCACACTCGCCGCACCGTTCAAACATGGTCGTCTCTGCGTGTACATATGATGCTAGTCTCGGGGACGATGGCTCAGCAGAGATTGATCCGCTGGACAGGACTAGTCCTGTCACGAATCCATTTGCTGGGACCTAATCATTTTGTCAAGCCGCCATCGCCTGTCACTGCCGCGTTGCCAGCATCTCTTCCCTGATGCAGTACAGCATGTGATCTTTGTCTTCCGGAGTATATATTCTAGGATCTGCTTGGCCCGTGGAAGGCGCTCATCCCATATCCCCCAGTGAGGCCTTCATCCCATCGAAAATGGACCCAGTCCACTTGCCAGAATACGCCCCATCCACGCCAGCCCCCGATTACTCCTCAAAGCCCTTACCTGGCGAGCTATCCATCCAAAGAACGCCCCAACAAACCATCTCCCACCATGGACAGCTGTCATTCACATACCAGGAACATGGGATGGCGCTCACTCTTCGGGGTTGTCGGGAGGAGGCAGGGCTGCCAACCTTTGGCTTGTGCAGCACTGTCATCGGCGAGTTTGAACCCACAGATAGAGAAAAAATCATTTCTGTTGTCGCCAAGGTGCGTGCCAATATTTTGCAGCGCCGATTATCCATTTTAAACGCCAAATCAGCTCGAAGGCCGAATCGTGATCAAAACCAGCTCCTGGATATCTTCCACCTTGTTTCTTTCCAGGCAATCTACCCTGTGGGAGAGTGATGATAGTGACACCGTCTGTCCGGGCGTACTACCACTGGCGATCGCATTCCCTGTGTTTTACTTGGATATCCACAGCGGACGTGATATTCGTCTACCCCCTACACTTTCAATCTCGCGACCGCGGCGTGCAGCAGTGGTGTATTCCCTAAGTCTCACCGTTCGGAAGAAGAGAAGCCTTCTCTTCTGTATGAGATCTCCAAGGTCAGTGCAGATGTGTCTATTTGAATGTGCACACCTCACATTTTGTGCAGAGAGGTCTCGATCATTGCCGATCTGCACTATAGTCCCCGTGTACGACCCCCTCGACCCCCTCCCGTGTACTTTTCCGCATTAAAACAGTGTCCCGAAGAATGGCTGGAAGATGTGTGGTCCATCGATAGCAGCTCTCAGCAGCTTGGGGCAAACCGACATTCTATGGCCCAGTGCCACGTAGGTCCTTGTCGCTGTCCCCCGACTTTCCATTGACTGTTTGCCCATAGTTCTTTCTTCCGTCTGTACGGGTGTTCTCGGTCTCAGAAAGCATACCATTCCACTTATCACTCCGCGGTTCCCCCTCGCTCCTGCAAAGCATGGTGCAATCCTTCGCTCCAGACAGGGCTACAGATCAAGAAGGCTGCAATAATCCTATACACGTCAGCATAATACGCCAAACAGTCGTGCGCAAGGATCAAGGTAAAGCGGTACATGAGGAGATCCTCGGGACCGGCGAGTTAACGGCCAGCGACATGACGGTGCTCGATGAACCCCTTCTAGAAGACGCTGTCGGCAGAAGTTGGAACGGTTTATTGCAATGCGAGAAGTCCATCTCATGCAGCGGGTTCACCACCCCGGTCTTGGAAGTCAGGGTTAGTTTGAACGTTACCCCCTGCATCTCCGAACGTTACTAAATTGATGGACTAACATGTAGGACTTGATCGTGTTGTCTTTGGTTCGCCCGCTCGGCTCGACCAAGTCGTTAAATGCTACCCTTCGCCATGACATCCCGATACGCATCGTTACCCACCCCTGCGCGGTCCGAGTGTAAATCCCGGCCCCCCCAAACACACGCGGTATGCTTTTCGATATTGGTACCCTGGATAATTCATCCACCTAGAGCCCGGCGCTTAAGTTATAAGTTAAAAATGCAGTATAATGACATTCTAATCAGCGCACTGTCCTACTGTATCTCTACGACATGCAACCACACAGTATTTCCATTCCCTAGCATTATTATATGGTACATTTACAATGACACGCCTTTATGCTATTTTTTTTTCATACGAGTCGAGTTGGAGTGCTATGCAGGGCATGTCTACCAGAAGCGGTGCGTGTTTCAGAAATGTGGTGATGCCTAAACGTGCCCGGCCCATCGATCACCTAGTCATTTTATGAACTTATGTGATGATGCGGCACTGCGGTGTCACAGCAACTGAGCGGCGAGGGGTAACCCCCTCTACGCCCTACATAAATACCGTACGGTTCACCGGCCAGGATTCACCGCCATGCGGTATGATTCAGGATCACAGGTGTCCTGCGGGCTGCCACGTTTCGAAAGGGTCAGCCGCAACAGGACTTGGCGAGGGGGGGTATACAAATGAAAAATAGTGTTCTTCCGTACTTTCGACAAGTTGACGTTCACTATGTTACAGTGATGAGATACCGGCGAAAAGGCGGGTCAACACCTACGTCGTGGTCGTGCCAGAAGGGTCTATTGAGAGCAATGGTTGAGTACTGAAGCTTCGAACTTACGGTAATTCTTATGCCCAGCCCCGAGCTGCCCCACGTCCACCACCATGTCCCCTCTCTCTCTCTACCGCAAACATCGCATCGCGTAACGTAACGACCATCCGATGATCCGACTCTGCAATATGAGCGGAAGATGTTGCCGCTTTCGTCGCAGAAACGTATGGCCGTGCCCACGATGTTGTCGCTGAAGGAGCCGGCGTAGTTGTCGTGGCAGGCGCAGAGGTTGTGCCTGGTATACCGGACGTCCCTGCCGATGGCGCAGCAGACGGCTTAGGCTTAGGTGTCACGTTCGCTGTGTTAGTAGCAGCTGACATCCACGCATACTTGCCTCCGATCCCAGCTGCCTGACTCGCGACCGCATTCGACATCTTCTTGCGCACGTCCTCCGACATGTTTCTAGCTGTCACACCCGGCCCCTCCTTTTTCTTCTTCTTTTTCGCATTTGCTTCGTCGTCGTCGATCGCCATGGGGCTCCCGCTGCCTGCAACCTGTGCCGCCAGATTTGCAGCGTGAGCCGCAGCAAGCTCCGCACGTTCCTTTCTCTCCCTCCTGATCTTCATTTCTTCCTCTCGGTCGACTTTCTCGAGGGCTGCGAGCTGCTTTGCTAGGTTGTTCCGCACAACGACTGTCCACATCGCTGTTCCGTCTTCGTAGACCGGTACGGGTCTGTCGTGTCGTGTCTCTGTGCGGTGATATGCAGCGAGAATCATGGAAGTGACGAGGTCTTGCAGCCGTGCACGCAGCGCAAGCGCGAGATAGGACACCGAGTCTTCAGGGACTCTGGTCACCTTGTGCTTCGTCCCGATTTCTCGCATCGTGGCACCCAGGAAACGAGTGTCGAAGGAAGGCGTTGTGGGCTGCTTCTTGGAGCGATCTTCGAAGGGGCGGTAGGATTGATGTGTGTCGTATGATCGATGTAAACTTTCTTCTTCTGCCTGTGCGTATGTGTGTCAAGGGTAATAGCTTTGAACCGAGAATCGAATAAAGCGCACTCTTAAATCCACACCAGCACTCCCGAGCGCATCGTTTAGTGTAGCTACGTCCGCAGTGTCCATTCTACCACTAGTATTCGAGGTCTGTCCGATCGCAGCAGTAGTAGCTGGTCGTTGTGCCTGAGCCATCGTCGTCGGTGCATATTGGTAGTGTGTGTAGGCAGCTTGTGGATAGTGCTGCGAATACTGATAATGCGAGTACGGTGTCGTCCTGAGAGGCGCTGAGTAGGAATCACCAGTCAGGCAAATGAGACTGCACAAACGTGGACTGTTGTTGGAGAGCCGGATCGATTGGTATATCTATAGGGTGTTCAAAGCTGTGATATACTGCGTGGAAGTACGTACGTGCAGTTGTCCATTGGGTAGCGCTGTAAGGCGTCGCAGGCTGGGTCGACGCAGGCGCTGGTGTCTGAGCTGTCTCCGATTCTGTCTTCATGATGACTGTCGAGACTCGAGGCAGCGAAGGTTGTTGACACTTGTTGAATTTGAAAGCTACACTTTCTCATCAAAACCTCGATGGACGTGTCAAATCTCCTTGTGGCCCAAACGGCCAAATTGTACGCAGAATGAAGCATTCTGCCAACCATTCCGACTCTTACTATATTCTAGTCAGCCCATTACTGTCGACAAGGACATTCCTCTCGACACCGATGTAGGGTTTCTCACTGTTACTGATCTCAACCCGCCAGATGAAGAAAGTTATACGTACGTATTAGCATGTATGATTTTTCAATTGCTAACGTTGCACACGGTGGATCAAGTTCTAATCTCGAAGACTACCTCAAATCGATTGCCAGGGACGGCATCCAAGCCTTAGTCGCAGCCTTATATGCCCTCCCAACTGAAAAATCAGCAGACGGACCGCTTGCTCGACTACCACCCCCCACGACCATGCTTCCCCGTGCAAAGCCACTTCCAAAGCCTAAACCACCAACAAAATGGGAGCGGTTCGCTGCTGCCAAGGGAATACAGAAAAAACGCAGAGACAAGAAGGTATGGGATGAGGAGAAACAGGAGTGGACGAATAGCTGGGGACGAGGAGGGAAGAACAGAGAGACAGAGGACCAGTGGATTCACGAGGTCAAGGCTAATGCCGGTACGCCTTTTTTCTTTCCTTCCATTTCATCGCGGGTAATGTTCCTCACGTTTAAATAGACGTTGATTTCGATCCGGTACAAGCGGCTCGCAACGAGCGCAAATCGAGAGTTGCCAAGAACACACGGCAACAGCTCCAAAATCTTGCTCATGCACAAGCTGCACGGGAAGAACGCGATCAACGAAAAACGGACATTGAGAAAACATTGTCAGCTACTCGGACTAGTACAGCAAGTATGGGTAAGTTTGATAAGAAACTAGAAGGGGACAAAAAGCTGCGCGGCGTCAAACGCAAGGTATGTATTCAAAGAACTAAACGTATTCAACACTCATTTTGCTGTAGTTCGAACCGACGGAAATGTCCGCAGCCGTAGAAAAACAGCTCTCCCTTCAAGTGCTATCGCAATTGGATGGCGATACTAAAAGGGCGAGAGTAGAACGCAGTGCTGGTGATGATGTACTCAATGTCCGCAAGGCAATTCGGGTGGTAAGCAAAGGCAAGGGGGGTGTTGCGCTGGGACGAAAGTCAGTCAATCCGAAAAAGGCGGCGCGCAGTAAGTAGATCGTTCGCGATTACATGCTCGACATATCTCGACAAAAGCTATTGCATCCGCACTACAATGTTCGCCCAACATATCGTTCGTTATTCTGCATCCTGAGGTGTCCACGCGTGTGTGTCTTGTAAGAACGTGCCGCGGTTGCCTGCCCAAGTCGATGAGCTAAAGAACACAGCGAACTCAGGTCCATGGGCAACCGCAGAATCTTGACGGTCAAGATCCGTCTGTACGAGCGTCGACACTTACTTACCTCTCCGACAGATCCTAGAGAGTATGTCTCACAAGACTACTCCTGGGGGTGCTTACCTGTGCCTATTTCCGCACCACTGACGAGTGACATCGACTCCACTCACGGTTGGCTTCATGGAGTATGATCTCATCCCACGTGATGAAGCATATTTAAAACATTGGGGAGCTCTGTCGCTCAGACTCGCCCACCGTTGAAGTTGGTTGGACACATACCCACCTTTTTACATCGAGCATTGGACAATGGGCGATAAATCTGAACCTAGTCAGGGGCAAACAACCCAAGTTCAAGGACAGTCCGCGATGACCAATTTGACGCCTCAGCGAGGTAAGTGTTTCTTTGGTCCAGTAAACCCTTCGTCCTTATCGCCTTGGGTTATTACGAAGCTTCTCCCCCAGGCCTCGGGAATGAAATTCCCGCGGACCAGATCTGCAGACCCGAGGAAGTCAATCGGGATGATCCAAACATCCATATCATCGACTTGCCCCCTCAGAAGAAGCCTTCATTCAAAGAACAGATTCTTGGTATGTATCGTGTGTGCTGTCACATTATGATTCTCTTCTCACTATATTCACTGGTGGACTGGCTGGTCTTGGCGTGCAGGGTATGCAAGGGTATGTTAACTCGATTTTTGTGAATGTTTGTTTGCGTCACTAATGGCTCCGACTGGAAGGTCATCCGCGGCACTGTCAGTGTCAACGTAGTCAATGACATGTCTAACTAATTGATGAACTCGTGACGTTTAGGCATTTGCCAAACCGGATGTCAAAGAGCACGGTGAACGGGTTCTTCGCGGGGATGAGGCTATTCACAGACGTCGAGGCTCTGCTGCGGAGTAGACTTTCAGGGTTATCAATCCGCCAAACGTGAGATGGAGCTCTCGCATTTGTTCTGTACTCGTCTTGTCCTAGTATACATATTTCGGACCTTTGACTGTATTTCGGAGTTTGCTTAATTGATATTCCCTTATTACTTAAAGCGTCGTCTTGCATATTCATGAGCACGGTATAGGTGTGTCTAATGAGTAAGTTGAGCCTCAATTGTTAGGAGTTTCCGTGTTGCGTGAGTCTGGCAGGTAGCCCTGACATCATCGGGTCGGAGATCTGAAGTTTAAACTCAAATTTTCTGTAAAGATCCATCATTGAAGTCTCGACCAGAGGACTTCGATGGTTTACCCACTTGTGAGAAAGCAAAATATGCAAGAGTGATTTATCCCGAAATTATTTGAATTGCCTCGTCACCCAGTTCCATGGAAATGAATCGCTCAACTACACCAGCCCAGTCCATTTCAAATCGTCCCAGAACGTTCCCTGTGTCACTGCAGTTCTGACAGCGGGACAATCTCAAGCTAGGTACGTCTGCTCGACTTGTTGAGCTGGTGACTGGACTAGGTGTCATTTCACCCTTTCAAGGCATATATGTACGACGTAGCAAAAACGGTCATTAGTAAAATCTTGCCAAGGCTCGTCAAAGGCGCAATCGCAATGTTGTCCGTGACATGGTCCCTCGTGCCCTTTTACCGCAGATGCAACAGCCACTTGAAAAAACACACTATCGGGCAGGCCCGGGAGGAATCCGCACCGATCTCTCTGCAGCACACTTGTACTACTAGCAGCTCTGTCATTTCAAGCGCACAATTTGCATTAGTGGTGCGTGATCTCCAGCTATGAATATTGTGTCGCGAGGATTAACAACTATAGTAGGAAACCAACATCGTCCGCATCAATCCAGAGGGTGTACAGCGCGCCGCAGAATACGTACGTTGTTGCGTTCTCTCCAAGTGGACCCCTTGTCTGCAAGTGAAAGCAGCGAACGCCATACTCACATTATTTTTGCACGCCATACAGATCTCCCAAAAAATAGTCGCAGAGCAGTACACGCCACGTACATGGCGTGCACAGCCACTACACCTCTGCCCACCCGAGTCGTACTCGCCATCAAACCCTCTTACGACACAGTGCCTAAACTGGATATTTCTAATATCCGCGCTCAACTTTAGTTTCTGGTCGGAAAAGGAGGGGACGGTTGAGCGCTATGGTGTCGAATGGCGGAAGGGGTGGGATACATCGGAGAGATCTGTGCATACAGGGTACTGGAGCTTGGTCGCTGCTTTAAATAGGGGTACGTTTCTCATATCACTTCTGGTACATGAACGAGGGTGAATTGACGCTATCTATATAGCTCTAGAAGAAAACATCCCTATTACGGACCCCGCTTTCTACTCATCAGAATGCCTCTGTCCAGATTCACTCATATCTCACATCTTCCGAACCGTTCCTCAATCCACAGAACAAATTCCACTACTCAAAGAACGCATTGCCATCATGCGTGAAGTAGGCTCCATTCTATGTACTGTACGTCCCTTGGCCGACTCGTTAATGTGTCGCCAATCCTAACACTGGGTGTCTGCTACTGGGCTATTGTACGATGACTATGAAGGAGTTCGCTGGATCGTATTTCGGCTTTTTGGAAGCTTTTCAGAAGAGACACCGTGGCAAAGGAACAGCACTTGACCTTGCTCAAATGGTCACAGACACGTTTCCCTCGTTTAGGGATGAGCAGTGGCTCAACGGACGGCGAAGTGCGTGCTCCGTTTCCTTTTTGTATTATTTTTTACACGCTCGACCCATGCTGACTTGTTCATCAGTTCTATTCTGGAAACGCCCACAGATCTTAGTCGCAGAAACATGGGCAGCCTTCTACCCAAAAGTACCTACCGATCCACACCCAATCTTTCCTTCTGGCCCATCAATAGGCGGTCTCACCATGTTCGCAGACTATCGCGTGCCCCAGATCTTGCATCATCTGCGTATCCTGGAATATCCCTCCTCGCTTGTCGAAAAACTTCGTGCTGGCGCGTATCTTGCACCTGGATCCAGGGAAGAGATCAGTCTGCGAGCCGCAAGCATTATCGCAGTTGAACATGTCAGGCAGGAAATTCTTTGTTTCAGGGACAGACTCGCAGAAAACGATGTGGATAAGAGCACAAGTGAAGAGATCAGTAGTGTATTGATCGATTTTTACCTTTGGGATCTGGCAAAGAAAATAGAGAGAGGGGAAGAGCAGATTCAGGGCATGGAAACAATTGATATGGTACCAGCCCACAGAACACGGAGTATCTGGTATTAGAACTTCGCATAGTTTACCTTGAATCGTAGTATGTAATCACCATCACGTAGAAGCCAAAATAGAAGTGATGTACTGGTTTTATTCCTGCAAAAGTACCTTCCTTGGACGACCCCTAGGACGCTTGACCTTTTCGGTTTCTTCTGTTGTCTTCCTTGGCCGTCCTCTCATGCCCTTGATCTTTTCGGTTTCAGATATTTTCCTCGGCCGACCCCTGTTGCTGATGGTAGGTTTACACTGCATTTCCACCATTTCCTTCCTCGGCCGGCCTCTCTTGCTCGTAGTGGTGGATAAAAATCCAAAATTGCGTCGATCCGGAAAGATATACTCCATCCCGAGTTCACGGAAAATCTCCTCTTCGTTATCGCCATGCATAAACTCCCACTGTTCTTCATCACACCACTTCCATAGACCATACTCGTTGAAGTGCAGAGCTAGCCGATGTGCTCTGTCGCAGATGTCTTTAACAAATTCAAGGTCCCCAGTCAAAGCTAACAGGGCAGCACCCTGACATTTTTTGGGCACGAAGCTGTGTTGTCATATTGAGCAAGGCGAACATCAGATGCATCCGAAGCAACCACGCACAAGATCTGCAATTCGCCATAATGGCCCTCCTTTTCTTCGATTTGTCTCAAACGTTCAGTACGGTCTTCCCAATCCCCTTTTTTTGTACGTTGTGGTATCCGTATGATGCCCTTCCACCTCTGGAGATTAGCTGCGAGGGTCGCAGCCACCATCCCACGGCTTTCAAGAGGTGAGATGACATCGACGGATAACGGCGCGTTGCTGACAGCTGGTGCGCTGCTTCCAAATGCATTGTGTATGTAATAAATACGGGAAACATTAGGTGGTCGAGGTTTCGTTTCGCGATCATAGGGTGCGTGTGGGGGTATCACTTTTATTTCAAACGGGTGTATAATTGCCAAGCTGAGGGTCGGTGAACGAGGATTATTTCGACGGCTGATATAGGATTTGAAGGTAGAGCTCGGTATTGGATTGCATTGATAAACTTACTGGTCGCCCACCAAGAATACTTCATATTTGCCGGATATATTCTCTGACACGAATTCCTGGAATAGCAAGGATTATTGAGGGTCCAGAGAGGGCACTGTACAACCAAAAAATACCTTGATGGCCTCAGCGTCCGCAAGACTTACGGACGGATCTCGATGAGCAGCAAACTGTGTACAGATCCTCTGAGAAGGGCTAAGAAGGCCGGAAAACTCTGGTTTGCTTAGCTCCGCGATCGAAGTACAACCGGCATCGTATAAAGTTCTAGCCTTTGTCCTTCTACATGATGTTAGTTATATACATATGATTGCCAGTCTCAGTTGCAGCATACATACCCAATCCCAGAAACCGTCTGAAGAGACTGCATGATATGCGTTTTGCGTATGTCGTCCGAACCATCGGCTACCTTGGAGACATCACTGGATACACTCTTTGTTGACGCCTCCTACAGAGGATATGAGCCCACATCAAAAAGTAAATAGACCGCATAGTACGGACATAGGGAACATTGGCGAGAAACGCGTCTATGCGTTTCGCAATACGCTCACCTACGCCACCTAGCTACCACGGTGCGTGGATTCGTGAAAGAGAACCGTGAAGACGTGAGGTGAGAATGGGACAACAAAGGCATACCCGTCGGACTTGGCTCCCGGAACGGACAGGCTTTTCCATATCGCCAATTACTTTGATGGCACGTTCGAATGCACGTATTTTGTATGGATTTCGAGTCTCCAGTGCCTCCTCTTCTTTCTTGTCTTTGTAAAGTGGCTGTTCAGACTTTATTTGAAGAGGTGTGCAAGAAACGTACAGCGCGCCAATAGTTGGATGAGTTCCTGGTTCGGATTCCCGGCAGGTGAGGAGAACAGCTTTGCACAGGAAGGTCTGAGTAAGAAATCAAGTGTACGACGCTGTACTCGCGGTCTCGACAACGCTGTCGAGAGCATCGTGTATTACCCTGCACTGAGGTGGTGTTCAGGTAACCAAAGTGGATTACGTAACGTTGGTCAGTCAATCATTATTTTGTCATTGGCGACGAGATTCGTAACCGAACGTCGACTCATCGCCGTGCTGCCTGAAGTGCGCACAGAAAAAAAAAAAACAACAGTCGGCGCGCTGCACAGAGTGCTCGTGTTGTGTTCAAGAATAACCGCGACGACGATGACCGACGCACCGAAGCAGGCAGCGCCATATCCGATCACCAATATGACCACTCTCACCGACGCTCAGCTACGGCAGGCAATCACACAGCTATCCAACGCTGCAAATACACAGTACCAGCACTATGCCACACCCGCGCCGCAGAGTACACCAGCAGCGAAAGGTGAGTACGCCCAACGTGTACCTCACCCGCATATTCAATGTCTCGTCTTGCTCACAACTCTGTTCGCTCCTCCTATAACCCTCTCCTTGCGTCGTTGATTCCTTAGCATATCTCAAAAACGTCCACACGTGGTCCACTTCTACTACTCCGAGGGGAGGCCGTGGTCGGCATCGAGGTGCCAAAGGTGCTGCGGTCGCACCAGCCCCTGCCGCCTACGTCCCTCCAGTCGTGTACCAACCTCCTCCACCCGTCGCAGTAACCTCATCGTCATCATCGTCACGTCGTGCCCACCTCCACCTCATTGTCATCGTCATCGACAGTCGTGTCGTCATGGCATTTTTCATAGGCGCCATGTTGCCGTTGTCATCGTGCTGGTGCCGGTGCCGTCGTTGTCGTTGTCGTTGTCATCCGTCAATGCACCTGGTAGGGTGGTGATGGTCATGTTGTGGCATTTGCCATGCGTGTTGTGTTGGTGTCAATGTCATGCTGGCGTGGACGCGCTGTCGTCGTCGTTGTCTCGCCGTACCCGTACACCCATATAGTAGGACACATAAGCATCATGGTGAAGAGTAAGATCAGTATATGTTTACTTACCTGCAGGTTGCCCATTAACAAATTAGAGGATGTGATAGACTGCAGATAAGGCTGATATAAAGCGCCAAAGGAGGGCTGAAGTCACCTAATGGATCAGAGGTACTGAAAGACCGCAGATGAGGCCGAAACGAGGCGAAAAGGAGTGCTGAAGTTGCTCAAGGGAATTGTCCCGATTAGGACATCCGCAAGATGTCGGGTCTAAGAGACATATTACATACTGCCTACAACAGAAATGGGTCTGTAAGACCTCTATTGGTCCCGAAAAGAACTGCCTGAGGTGGTCAAACCAAAACCGCGGTTTTCGTGATCACAAAACTCGCCAAAACCAATTGCCAAAACCACGTCCAAAACCGCTCGCGAAAACTAGCTTTGAATTCCCCTAATGCTCTGTAGTATCAACTCCATATCTGACATTACATACTATCCCATAGACCTATACGATAGTAAGTGTATTAACTTCGCCTTTCAACACACCAGCAGAGTCCGTGGGACGAGCAATAATATGATACAACGATGCAACCCTCCGATATTCGTTGTGAGGTAGTTCCATTAATAGTAGTGCGCTGAATGGCTGTTCTAGCTGTATGAGCCATTGGTGAGTCCAGGCATTATCAGTATCGACGACAGGATGAAGTAAGTCGGGGCGCCATGGGCGTATCAGGACATATAAGACTCTTTTCGCCATAAATTCGAGTCTCTCCGACAGCTCAATATCAATGGGAGCTAGGCCTACCGCCTGAATGTGGTGGACGTGAGTTGGGGTACAGGTATCCACTCGAGTCAGAGTCATAGCTTTGATGCGATGGACAATACACGGAAGAATAAGCCTGAAGTTAGCGAATTTGGCGAGTGGCAGGTTGGAGAGCGCACGATGCATTTTGCGTGCAGATCTGAGAAAGAAAAGTTTGCGAATTGCATGTGCGGAAGGTGGTGTTGTGAGGTCTGGCAAAGACAGAGGAAGGGTTCGGTACGGGGTGATGGTAGCAGGGAAGCAACTGTTAAATGCCGATGATTTCCCGACCCAATCCAGGATTGATGTGTCGCCAGATTTTGAGATCACCTCTGCGAGCAGACGCCCGAGGGCATTCTCCGCAGATTCTCCATATAGGATGGGAATGTGGAGACCGAAGACACCCAGAAGCGAATATGCTGTGTCTTCTGGCTGAATGGTACAACGTGTGGACGCCCACTGAAGCCTCGATCGTGCGTCATCTACGCCCGGATGGAAATCGGTGAGATGTCGTGAGGTGATGCCCGTCGCCTGTTCCAATTCGCCAAGTATGGTGCTATCCTCCTTGTGGTTCGAGGAACTGTCCCGGTAAAGCGACCATTCTCGAGTGAAGAACAGCATAGTATGGGGCGCCAATAGTTCTTGAAGGGTCCAGCCACGCTTAAACCACACACTACTGGTCAGCCCACCCGTATTTGAGACATCAGCAAGGTAGACAATAGTGAGAGCCGACTGCCGATACCATGAAAACATGGAGCTTATCGCCTGTTGAAGCTCCCTGCTACTGTCCTTGTCAATGCAGCATGTATCACTCCAAGCCCATAAGTATCTACGTCGACAGCATTCTAGACAGAAGAGCTGCAGCTTCAAGATACCATCGGTGGGATCCAAGTTATAGATGACTTGCCCATCAATGTCGCGCAACAGTGGCTCGAATTTTCCCCACCGATGAGACAGTGTGACATACCGGAAATAGGTAGACGCTACTTCACGGATACGAGTAACTTGGGCGGAAGCATCCAGCGTTGAGGCCGATGACAGTAGTTGGTTGTATTCTCCGCTCTTTTCAAACTGTGCAATCTGTGAGTCTCTGTCACATAGCTTTCCAGTACAGATGTCCAGCAAGCGAGGGGGAAATCCCTTCAGGACGTCCAAAACAACATCTCCAATCGAGCATCTGAACGGTGAACCAGAAGTGCTGGTGGGACGTGCTGACTGGCTACTCGCACCTCGCCTTTTGATTTTCTGCTGACGATAACTGAAGAGACTGTTGAGAGACTCTGCATGGTCAGGGTGACCTTGGGGACGCAGCGCCAATGCCGCTTGTTCGAACTTGATGGCATCGTCCAGATCAGTCGACATGGATAGCGTGGTGGACCTCTGTGATAGATATTGTGCAAGTTTGTGCAAATGTGGCGCACTAGCCAGACTCCCTGATGGACAGACCTCTAACACTTCCTGATACAGTATAACGGCTTCATCTGCATCGTCAACAGCGCCCTGCTGTTGGAACCTGCACAGAAGGAAAGCGGCGAGAGTGGTAAGGGATATTACATGATCGGGATGACCAGCGGGACAGAGGTTCAACGCAGCTTGTGCAATGGCCACAATCCCATCCACAACTGGGGCAACATCTCCACCATCAACCAGATCTTTGACATCAATCAGAAGTTTGTGGAGGGATACGGCATGATCCGGATGTGCCTCCTGAATGTCCAAAAGTGTCTGGAATCTACTGTGAAGGTCGGTAACGAGATCATGAAGGAGTGTAGCACGGCCAGGATTCCCGGGTTCGCAGGATGCTAATGCAGAGCACCCAAGTGAGATACATTCATTCAAGTCAGCTGTCATGTCATGTCTCTGAATTCGCTTTCGGACCAGAAGAAGCAGCTTGTCAATAGATTTTGCATGACCATGATGGTCCTGTGGATGGAAGTCCAATATAGCTCGCCAAAGGCAGATAAGCTTGTCCAAGTCTGCCGCAGCCTGCAGCTTCTCAAATCGGGAGCTGAGACAGTTCGCCAACTGGTTGAGCGATATTAACCGATCGGGATGACCCGCCAGACGGAGGTCCAATGCTAATCGGTGGAATAAAATTGCTTCATCAAGATCACAGTCCGTATCCAGCTCCAGGAACCTGTGACTCAGGAGACTTGCAAGGATGTAGAGAGTGAAGTCACGACGAAAGTGGTCTTGGGAACAGAGCTCTAACGCAGCTCGAGCGAGTGTGATAGCATTCTCCAAGTCTGCTATGGTACGCTGGTTATTATACCGGTGGCCGAAGCAAAGTGCGAGACTACGGAGTGAGTCTGACAGATCGGAATGACCCGGCAGGGGTGGGTCCAACGCTGTTCCATGCAGCGCAATGGCTCCGTCATCTGTCTCCAACAACTTTTGATGCATGGAGACTGCGAGATTGTAAAGGGCGACAGCCCGACCAGTATCTCCTGGGGGATGACGATGACGTTCCAATTTGTTCCGATTTCGGGCGATCTGGTCGTCCAAATTCGTCATCGTTCATTCGGCTATTGCACACGACGTGGAGGATCACCGAAATTCACGGATGACTGGTCTTTTAGGGCACTAAGGTGGGACATTGGAAAGAGGAGCCTAAAATGAACTCACCAAAAGCTCCTTTCGCGAAACAATAGGACAGTGATTGGTTGGATGATCAGGACTCAGGAGGTGAGCCTTCGTTCAGATCAGCTAGAACCCTAACAGAAGGAATGGGCCACACAGATGGACCGAAGACCTGAGATGCGAAAATTCATGATATGGAATTAGATGCATATTTATAAGGGAAGAAGGGGGCCCACGAGACGGACTTTGGGCAAGCAATTCGAGGTGGCTCTTATCGGCGTCTCGAGGACGATGGAAAGAGGCGTGGTGGTAGATATGAATGCGTGGGACCATCCACAGCATATCAGGCTCCTGTGGGTATACTTGCATGTAATCAGTGGCCAATCAGTGGAATTGCCTGGATTACAGCTACATGCAAAGCATTACAGTAATGTAGACCGCTCATCAGGAAAAAGTCACTTCGCAGGTAATTTCAAACTTCACTTGGGATTGCTTGTTGTATGTAACATACGATCGAAGCGTACACGCATAGTACACAAGGTACACAGTATTTAGTCTACTTACGAGTCTACCTACTCCCTAGCATCGAGTTTGAATCCAACCGTCTCGTTGACGGCGCCGTTGGAATCCCCGCCGTCGTGATTTCGCCAACACTGCCGCATGTCTTGAGAGAGCACTGTGACCTGTCAAATTCAGAAACTAGTAGTAATGATTTGGCGGCTGTTGTTCAAACCCATCTTGACATTTACCAAGCTTACAAGCCCGACGTACTAATCGGGGTAGAGATATGATGCTATAGCCTACAGGTGCCTTCAGAATTATACTAATGGAATACCTCAAAGTGTGATGAAACCTTTGACAAAATGCAGATACAACCAACGAGATAGTTCAAAAATGGAATACAATGCTCCGTACCAACTCCATATCCTATCACATACACCATAGATCTATACGATAGTCAGCGTATTAACTTTGCCTTTCAACACACCAGCAGAGTCCGTGGGACGAGCGATAATATGACAAAACGATGCAACCCTCCGATATTCGTTGTGAGGTAGTTCCCTTAATAGAAGTGCGCTGAACGGCCGTTCCAGCCGCATGAGCCATTGGTGAGTCCAGGAATTATCAGTATCGACGACAGGATGAAGTAAGTTGGGATGCCATGGGCGTATCAGGACATATGGGACTCTTTTCGCCATAATTTCAAGTCTCTCCGACAGCGCAATATGAATGGGACCTAGGCCTACCGCCTGAATGTGGTGGACGTGAGTCGGGATGCTGGTATCCACTTGAGTAAGAGTCATAACTTTGATGCGATGGACAATACACGGAAGAATAAGCCTGAAGTTAGCGAATTTGGCGAGTGGCAGGTTGGAGAGCGCACGATGCATATTGCGTGCAGATCTGAGAAAGAGAAGTTTGCGAATTCCATATGCGGAAGGTGGTGTTGTGAGGTCTGGCAAAGACAGAGGAAGAGTCTGGTACGAGGTGATGGTAGCAGGGAAGCAGCTGTGAAATACCGATGATTTCCCGACCCAATCCAGGATTGATGTGTCGCCAGACTCCGAGATAACCTCTGAGAGCAGACGCCCGAGAGCATTTTCTGCAGATTCTCCATATAAGATGGGAATGTGGAGATTGAAGATTCCCAGAAGCGAATATGCTATGTCTTCTGGCCAAGTGGTAGAACGTGTGGATGCCCACTGAAGCCTCGATCGTGCGTCATCTACGCCCGGATGGAAATCGATGAGATGTCGTGAGGTGATGCCCGTCGCCTGTTCCAATTCACCAAGTATGGCGGTATCCTGTTTATGGTTCGAGAAACTGTCCCGGTAAAGTGACCATTCTTGAGTGAAGAACAACATGGTACGGGGCGCCAACAGTTCCTGAAGGGTCCAGCCACGCTTAAACCACACACTACTGGTCAGCCCGCCCGTATCTGAGACATCAGCAAGGTGGACAATAGTGAGAGCCGACTGCCGATACCATGAAAACATGGAGCCTATCGCGTCCTGGAGTTCCGTGCTGCTATCCTTGTCAATGCAGCATGTATCACTCCACGCCCACAAGTATCCGTGCTGAACGCATGCAAGACAGAAGTTCTGCAGCTTCAAGATCCCATGGGTGGGATCCAAGTCATAGATGACTTGTCCATCAATGTCGTGCAACAATGGTTCGAATCTTCCCCACCGATGAGACAGCGTGACATACCGGAAATAGGTAGACGCTACTTCACGGATACGAGTAGCTTGGGCGGAAGCATCCAGTACTGAGTCCGATGACAGTAGCTGGTTGTATTCTCCACTCTTCTCAAACTGTGCGATCTGTGAGTCTCTGTCACATAGCTTTCCAGTACAGATGTCCAACAAGCGAGGGGGAAATCCCTTCAGGACGTCCAAAACAACATCTCTAACTAAGCGTTTGATCGGTGGACCAGAAGGTGTGCCGGTGGGACGCGCTAACCGGATATTCGCACCTCGCCCTTTGATTTTCCGCTGACGATAATTGAAGAGACTGTTGAAACTCTCGGCATGGTCGGGGTGACCTTGGGGACGCAGCACTAATGCCGCTTGTTCGAACTTGATGGCATTGTCCAGATCAGTCGACATGGCTAGCTTGGTGAACCTCTCCGATAGACACTGTGCAAGGTCGTGCAAATGTGGCGCAGCCAGATACCCCGACGGACAGATTTCTAATGCTTCCTGATACAGTATAACGGCTTCATCTAAATCAACCGCGGCGCCCTGTTGTTGGAACCTACGCAGAAGGAAAGCGGCGAGAGTGGTAAGGGATATTACATGATCGGGATGACCAACGGGACAGAGCTTCAATGCAGCTCGTGCAATGGCCACAATCTCATCCACAACTGGGGCAACATCTCCATCATCAACCAGATCTTTAACATCAATCAGAAGTTTGTGGAGGGATGCAGCATGATCGGGATGTGCCTCCTGAACGTCCGAAATGTTTTCAAGTTTCTGGAACCTACTGTGAAGATCGGTAGCGAGATCATGGAGTGTAGCACGGCCAGGATTCCTAGGATTGCAAAACGCCAATGCAGAGCGCCCAAGTGAGATACATTCATCCAAGTCAGCTGACATGACATGTTTCTGAATTCGCTCTCGGACCAGAGGATGCGGCTTATCAATAGACTTCGCATGATCATGCCGGTCCTGATGGAGGTCCGGTATAGCGTTCAAGAGGTAGAAATTTTCGTCCAAGTCTGCCGCAGCCTGCAGTTTCTCAAATTGGGAGCTAAGACAGTTTGCCAGCTGGTTGAGCGATATTGGCCAATCGGGATGACCCGCCGGAGGGAGTTGCAATGCTGATCGATGGAGTGAAATTGCCTCGTCAAGGTCACAGTCCATATGCAGATCCAGGAACCTGTCCCTCAGGAGACTTGCAAGGATGCAGAGAGTCAAGCCATGACGAGAGTGGCCTGGGGAACAGAGCTCCAACGCAGCTCGACCGAGTGTGATAGCCTTCTCCAAGTCTGCTATGGTACGCTGTTTATTGTACCGGTGGCTGAAGCAAAGTGCGAGATTACGGAGTGAGTTCGACCGATCGGAATGACCCGCCGGACAGAGGATCAATGCTAATCGGTGGAGTGAAATTGCCTCATCAAGGTCACAGTCCGTATCCAGCTCCAGGAACCTGTCCCTCAGGAGATTTGCAAGGATGTAGAGGGTCAAGCCACGATGAGAGTGGCCTGGGGAACAGAGCTCCAACGCAGCTCGACCGAGTGTGATAGCTTCCTCCAAGTCTGCTATGGTACGCTGTTTATTGTACCGGTGGCTGAAGCAGAGTGCGAGACTACGGAGTGAGTCCGACCGATCGGAATGACCCGCCGGACAGAGGTCCAACGCTGCTCGATGCAGCACAATGGCTTCCTCTACACCTGCAATGTCATACGTTGGACAAATGGAGGGCCCACTGTAATGGTCGACAGCCAGACCAGTATCTCCTGGGAGGTGACGTTCCAATTCTTTCTGATTTCGGGCGATCTGGTCGTCCAACTTCGTCATCGTTCGTTCGGCTATTGCACACGATGTGGAGGATCACCGAAATTCACGGATGTCTGGTCTTTTGGCACACTAAGGTGGGGACATGGAGAGAGGAGCCTAAAACGAACTCACCAAAGGTTCCCTTCGCGAAACAATAGGACAGTGGTTGGTTGGACGATCAGGAGATGAGTCTTCGTTCAGCTAGAACCTTCACAGAAGGAATGAGCCATGCGGATGGGCCAAAGACGAAAAATGGAATTGGATATAAGGCTACAAGTATGGTGAGAGAAGAAAGAACGTCGCACCTGTTGGATAAGCAATTCGCGGTGGCGTCTCGAGTTCAAAGCAGTATTGGGGAAAGGGATGGTGCATCCGTTCCACAGCAAGTATCGCCCGATTTGGTGTGATGAGTCAGCCGGTGTCTTCCACGTAGATTACGTAACTCGTGTCTATCATCGTTGCAGAAAACCAAAAGTCGGCGCGCTGTGCTTGTGTTGTGTTCAAGAACAACCGCAACGACGATGACCGACGCACCGAAGCAGGCAGCGCCATATCCGATCACCAATATGACCACTCTCACCGACGCTCAGCTACGGCAGGCAATCACACAGCTATCCAACGCTGCAAATACACAGTACCAGCACTATGCCACACCCGCGCCGCAGAGTACACCAGCAGCGAAAGGTGAGTACGCCCAACGTGTACCTCACCCGCATATTCAATTTCTCATCTTGCTCACAACTCTGTTCGCTCCTCCTATAACCCTTCCTTGCGTCGTTGATTCCTTAGCATATCTCAAAAACGTCCACACGTGGTCCACTTCGACTACTCCGAGGGGAGGCGGGCGTGGTCGGCATCGAGGTGCCAAAGCTGCTGCGGTCGCACCAGCCCCTGCCGCCTACGTCCCTCCAGCCGTGTATCAGCCTCCCCCGCCCGTCGCAGTAGCGCCTCCTCCCGTCCCACCGCCCCCGCCCAACCCGCCCAAACATCCGCTCCCAGTTGTCCCTCAAGCCACGCACTCCACCTATGCCTCGCGACTCCGAACAGGCGCAACGCTTCTCGTGCAGCCTATCCTCAACGCAACCACGACCACGGCACGCGCATCCACACGTCGAGGCGGAATGGTCAACTACACAGAACCAGGCTCCGGTGATGAATTCCCCGACGCAGGCGCCCTCGACTCCGACGACTCCGATTTCGTGGCTTCAGGTGGGACCCGGACAGCCGTGCGGCAATCCAGAGCATCAAGATTGGGCACGGGGATGTCCATATTTCACTCTGGAAGCGGGTTGTCGACTCCTCAGTCGCAACAGGGACCACTACCACCTCGGGTAGCCGCTATCCCTGTTACGACGACCACGTCCGAGAAGATGGAGATTGAGCAGAGCTATTTGGGTATGATCCCTCCGTCGCGGTTTATGAAAATGCGGGCGGTCGGCCCTACTGCACACGAGTACCCGTGAGTGTTGCGTCCATTTTTAATCTCGCTTCAGGTCTGTGAATAAAAATGATGTCCCCATGAACATTTTTTTTTCTGGTCCCCTTCCCCCTCGGTTACCTACTACTTGGCATGACGTGTCTTTTTTGCGATGCGACCCATCCAATCTGACGTTGGGGTGATGCGGGTGGGATGTCGGACCCATATTTATCAATCAGATCCCTACATGACCTCGACACACGTTCCCCCAAACGCACATCCCTCGTGCCCATCCGCGTGGAGTTCGAGACCGATACACACAGGATCCGTGACTGTTTTGTCTGGAACTTGTACGAAACGTTCATTAAGCCAGAAACGTTTGCAAAGATTTTCTGCACTGACCTCGAACTTCCGATCGTGCCGTGGGCCGAGACGGTTGCAAACCAAATTCGGGCGCAATTGGAGGAACACGAAGGCGTTGCATCGCTCGATCTTGGGGTTGAGGGGTACCATTACGCCGATTATGGCGGCGATGGCGATAGTCATGGCACCACTTACTACCCCAATCAGCACAGCCACGCGGGCGATCCCATCTCCGAGAATAGCGGAGAGACACCGGAGTGCCGTGTCATTTTAAGTGTAAGTACGGTTTTCCATTTCACTCCCCCCCACGTTTCTTTCCATTCTATCCGTTTCGCCCATTCCCTCCCCCGTTTTTTTTTTTCCAAAGATTAGTTATTATGGAGCACAGCTAGCGTTTTTTAGTCTCACAATTAACGCAGACACGTTCACCATTATTGATTCATATCTACCCACCCCCCCTGTGCCACAGATTGACGTACAAATAGCGACATACCACTTGATGGATCACATTGAATGGGACCTCCTCTCGCCTCTGACACCGGAGGACTTCGCGAAGCGGCTGTGTGTCGAGCTGGGCCTGTCTGGCGAGGCGATCCCTTTGATCGCACATGCGATCCATGAGGAACTCCTAAAGCACAAGAAGGATGCAATCGAGTGGGGTGTGATCGGGGGAGACGTGACTGGACATGGTGCGTCTGGGCCCGGAGGGACGACCAGTACTACGGGTGGGGGAGAGGATGGGGCAGAGCGGAGGACGGGTGCTGGGGGTGGAGGGGGGATGGTGCTCAAGGATAAGACGGGCCTTGGCCTCGGGTGGGGACGAACTCCGAGGGATAGTCGAGGACCCAGAACGTTGCAGAGCGTGTGGCGGGAGTGGTCCGACGCCGAGGAGTTTAGAACGCGGTTCGAAGAGCTCACTGCGGAAGAGGTGGAAAGGAGAGACATAGAGAGGGAACGAGCGAGCAGGTATACAGTCTCCCCCCCCTCTCTCCCTCCATTCCCCATCGCTGATCCAATTTCTTATCTAGACGACTGCGTCGGGAAACGTCGAAATTTCAGACGACACGGACAAGGCGACGATGAGCGTCCGTGTGTGTATTTTATTTTCAGTATATTTGTTCTTGGTCGTATTGCCCACATCACATAATATTCTCATTCTGACTGTTGTTATCTGTGGCACCCGCACGGTGGCCTTCCATGATGTGGCGTGGCGCTTATTTGCAGTAAGTTAAGAGCTCGAGAAGACACGTATCTTCGAAATAGAAGCGTGCAGTGATAATCATGGTCGGGAGAAGTACAGCAAAACTGGGCATACTCATTGCCAATGTAGGCAAGATTGCGGCACTGGCTTACCGGGATTCGGCAAGCGAATGCAACAGAGAAATGATGCAGACGCCGAAATGACGGGCGAATATTGTGTGATATGCAGGCATTTGAGTGGCAAGCACGTACGATCGTGCGTGTATGGTGCTGGTTACAAAGTGCGCATGCATGTTCCGTACAGATGCCGAGGTCATTCAAAAGGTAAAATTTTCGGGGGGACGTGATATTTATCAGGACAGCAGAATTTTCTTTCGGGGGTGTGTCAACTTCCTGATCTGAGCGTAATAGTCACAGGCAGAGAATGGGATATCTGAGTACATATGACGAGATTTGAGAGCTCACATTGCGATTGGGAGTTACTCGTGTACGTATGTATGCATACAGTCCACTGGGGCGGTCCAGCTTCGAGACGAAGATCTGTTATCTCATAGTTTTGGAACGTCGAGTCAGTGGTGCATTGCTGGGTAAGGACGCCTGGACCACGCCGGTGACGTGGACAGTAAGGACGCGGCGATAAGCACAGGATGTCCGCGGATCCAAACACAAGATGATACCAACATAGTTGGGGTGTGGGGCTGGCGCTTGAGTTTAGGATCGGGTGTGTAGCGCACGGAGAGGGCGGGGCCAAGGACTTGAATCGTGGTTGTTGGGATTCTCACCGTCATATAATGTAGAGAAGGCAGTCCCGAGATATTCCGAAGGAATTAAAATTTGGCGAGCCAAGCTGTGGTAAAGGGGGGTGTCGTTAATCGCACGGCAAGGGGCGAAGCGAGAGTGTGGGTCTATTTAAGATATCCCCGGTATCAGGACGTGGTCTATTCCACAGAGAAAAAAAAAAGAGCCTAGACTGGAGGGATCAGAATGAAATGAAATTCGCCGCTGGTTAGAGTTGTTTGATACGGCAAGTAAGCTGTGTAGAAAATCGAGCTGTACCTTTTTATCGTACATGTCGCAGGGGTAGCGGCAATCAGGTGGGCTCGATGGGGGGTCCACTGAGTACGAGGATAAGGAACGCCGTTCATGTCGAGGGAGAGGAGCGATCGGGGTGGGGGGAAGAAACGTGGATGACACAATGCACGTTTGGGAACGAGGGTGTGATTGGCCGACAGAGTACGTGGAGACCGGAGAGCAGGCTCGGGGTAAACCACGATAAGGAGATGCGGGGTAGGAGAGCGAACTCTGAGACGACGAGGTGGACACCCGTGCAGCGACGACGAGGGAAACAGGCACCGCTGAATTATATAATGCACTTCAAATACCGGACCGAACAGGCGACGGGGCAAAGATAACAGCAGGACTCCTACTTGATCATCATCGTCCGTTCGTCGACGCCCCCGTCCACAGCCCAATTGTTGTGCAGATTACTCATAAGGGCGTCTATTCGGCTACCCGGCCATCGAGAGAGACGCGCGCTGCATCGCCGTCGAGTCGTCCCTTGTCCATTCCCGTTGGTTGTTTTCCCCACGTTGCCGCATCTCTCACCCCGCTGTGTTTATCCGGGAGTCTGCCATCCACAGCACACGCACACATCGATTGCACGTCGTCTGCCTCCTGTCTGCTGCGTTGTACACCAGGAAAAAAACCTGCAACTGGGCCCCTTTTTTTCTTCTTCGCCTCCCCGTCTCCGGAAAACTCTGCACGTCCTACCCCGGACTCTTTGTCCCCATAACCCCCTTCTCCTCCCTTCACCCTTCATTTTACTATTCCCAAACCATAATCCACGAGCAGTCCAAGTCCCTGCTTCGAATCCAGCGGTGCCAATATAATCTCTTCCCATTTGATAACATTCACCTCTGGAACATTTCTTGGCCATCGTCTGCTCAGCCTTGACCAGTCCGTGCACCCTCCTCTTGCCACAGCATATAACCCGCTCATTTTCTTCGTCTCACCCAGTCCCCCCATGGATCATCCCCACTCCGCTCCATCACACGACAAGACTGCACCCCGTCCATATAAATGTCCTTATCCGCTCTGCGGACGCGCGTTCAGCAGACTAGAACACCAGGTGCGTGTCTTCATATCTCCCCATGCCTTTCTCATCCCCGATCACCATCCCCCCCCAGACTCGTCACATCCGCACACACACCGGCGAGAAGCCCTTCGTCTGCACTTTCCATGGCTGCGAGAAACGCTTCTCTCGCTCAGACGAGCTCACTCGCCACTCCCGAATTCACAACAACGACCACAGCACTACTGGCGCAACTCATGGTACTAAAAATAGGTCCAAAATCAAGCCAGATAATACCATCCCCGACGACCTCGAATCTGCTATCAACCTACACTCTTTCAGTAGAACAGAGCATCGAATCGACGATTCCAACGTCCGCGTCAAGAAAAAAGCGAAAAGTCGTGCAAATAGTGATGATGAGGTATGTGTATCCTCATCGTCTAACGTAATCACAATTCATCACCCTCTCTGCAGGGGGAAGCCTATGCACGTCCTACCTCCGTTGGATCTTATGAAAACCCACACCATCGGCGGTCGCAATCGCATCTGTCGCTCCCAAATCCGTCCCCCTTTTCGACTCTATCGAGTGTTGCCATGGACGAACTTCACGCCCTAGAACGTGAGGAAGCCCTCAGGCGTGCAGAATACGAAGCCAGACATGCCGAAGCACTTCGTCGTGCAGAGTACGAGGTTCGCAATGCGGACGTCATCTATTTCCGCGGTCGTCCTAGCAAGAGCGCAACTACGAGTCCTGTTTCCACACCTTACCATGGGGCTGTACCCTTGAGCAATGCACCCACAGATGCTGCATTCAATGCGCTCGATGGCGACGGAAGTGGCAGGGTATTGGACAAAGCTAGCCGTAACCAGAGGAGGATGAGTGGTCCCGCGTGGCAGATGACACCGATGGCGCGAGGCGTTCCGACAGGACACCAGCCTTCTGCCTCATCAGTGGAGACCCTGATTCCTCCCAACACCTCCGAGGCAATGTCTGACCCCAGCCGACGTTTCTCCACCCATTCCGTGGTGTCCCCAGCTTTCCACCACCTCTCCACGCACGAAGACTCCCCCTCTCCTCTCAGTTCCGAATCGGATTTCATCCCTACCCATCCCGTTCAGCATTCACTACAGCCAACACATGTGCGAGGCCATTCTGCCGGTGGCGCTTCCGCGGAGCTTTCGCCGCAGTCTTTTTCCTCTACCAAGCCCGAGTTCTCCTTTACGCCTTCCACCAGTCCCTTCTTGGGCCCATTTCGCACCCTCAACCTTCATTCTACAAACACTTCTCGGGCGCCATCACCTATATTACTCCCGTCTTCTTACCGTCCTCACAGTCAAAATGATGGTTCTGTGAGTCCTATCGATTCCTCTCGAAATGTATTCCGTCAGCGTCCCAGGGGGTCAAGCATAGTGGGCAGTCCTCCGAGTAGTCGGAGCATATTTGGCCCTTCCTCTAGGAACAAGAGTTTTGGCGATGTTCCTCACACGACTTCGCTACCGCATGTCCATACATACCCAGGCCAACTATCCCTCGCTGCCCACGCCGATCGCAAGGGCTTCCCAGCACCCCAGCACTCAAACGGCACCAGCACCGGCAATTCCATCTATCCATTAGGGGACACCGGTCATACGTGGTCCACTGCACGACCCACGTTCGAAATCGGTGCACCTACCCGAAGTCCGTGTGCTTCGCGCCCTGCTTCGCCATCGCATGGCTATCCCGCGTCTTTTTCCTCTGCTGCCCATAACGGTGGTGGGCACCACCTTGCACTTTCAGTCCGATCGGCATTCGGGATGACTCCGATACACGCTGCGCCCCATCGTAATACATCTTGGCCGACTCCCCAAAAGTCGGGGTTATTCGTCGGGAGCAGTATGACTCGCAATAGTAGTTTCTCTGCTTCTGTCCCGCCTTCGCGGTCTGGATCGCCGCCTATTACGCTCCCGCCGCTTAGGCTCAAGTCGTCGTCGTCGTCGCCAAAGACGATGTCGAATGGTGGTGGTGGTGGTGGGCCTGGTGATAATAGTGGCAGTGATGAGGAAGGGACGATGCTTGTCAGCGAGAGACGGTCGCAGAAGGTCGAGTTGCCGGGGTTCAAGGTGATCGATGCTGTGGTGCGCGGTGCACAGTGAGCTTCTGGTGTCTATCACATAACGGGGGTTGGTGTGAGGAGAATAGAGTGTCGAGATCGCAGCTGTGCGCTGGGCCCATGGTTTTCCTCGCGATCCCGTCTTTTTTCCCCTCACCCATCCTCCGTCACAAAGTCATTTATCCAACTCCAACTACGCAGGTCCCCACCATCCGGGTTCTCTGTGCATCCCACATTCGTGTTCGTGTTCAACCCCGTTCATCCTGCTTTACATAATTGCGCCCTACCCACGCTTATTTGCACCACACCACTACTCTACCATTTCCTCTTTTTTTTTCTTTCTTCCCTCTCGTATATCCACATCTACTACCATTTTCACCATTTTCATAGATTTCACAGAATACATGTCCCGACACATTGCTGTAGGTTCGTTCGGACACTTCTGCTCTGTTGTTGTTTTTCAACCTGCTTCGTTCCTTTCTTCCTCTTTAAACTCATCTCACCTCACCCCCCTGCCCCTCTCATCTCCCTGGCCCCCCATTGGATATACATACTTAGACTACCCATCGACTCATCCGGGATCATCTTGTCCGTATACGTGTGTACAGGTATTGGGTTCGTTCTTGGTTATGTCGAGGAATCGTATGTACGCATATTTTATGTGCTCCTAATATCTATTTGTTTTTAGACTTTTTTTTGCCAATATATATAATCGAGTCTCGAGTCTCGACTCAACTTTGACTGACGGTGCTACTATTTCAATGGTGCCATTCGAGCTCGACCGTCACTTCGGACGCGACCACCAATTGACGGATACTGATATTGACTAAATCTTATACGCAATATTACCACGCTCAACCTGATCTTACCCCTCCACTATCATGGATCCTCTACTTACTGGTTTTCGTCATCCAAGGCGATCGACCGCCACCGGACCTCTTTATTCCGATACATTGACCTCGAATGCCATCGAACGTGCGAGGCGGGATATGTTCTTTCGAACGTGTGCGCATGGGTTCCCATATTCAAGGTAAGCTTGTTTATTATTAACTATGTATCACTACATATTTGCCTCCCTCCCCCGCCCCCGCCGGTTATCTTCAATCTCACCGTGGAGTCTGCCCGCTTTCCCCCTTCGCATTTATAGCGGTTGCTGGCTATCCCTTCTACTCCGCGCGTTGTGGTCGTGCCAACTTGGGTTGCAGGAACTAGTTAACTGAAAACGAGCCATTTTTTCCTTGGGCAGAAAGCTTACGGCCCATGTGTCGTGCGTGAACTACCTGGCGTTCTCCCGTAAAGACGGTAGATGGCTGGCGAGTGCGGGAGATGGTGCGTTTTCCCCGCCACTGCTTATGACGATGGTCGTTCTTCTGAATATGAGCTGTGATATTGCAGATTTTCGTATCTTGCTCTGGGATTTTAATCAGGACGACGTGCAGAGCCCTTCGGGGTGCTATTCTGGCCCGACAGTACGTTCGTTTTTTTTCCTTCTGACTACAGCTGACATCGCCGATCTCCTGCTTACCATTGCACTGTGATTAAAGGGAAATGTGTTATCTTTGGATTTTTCAGCGACGAACCAGTACTTGATAAGGTAAAATGGTTCCTTCCCGAGTGTTGCCGCTTCACATTTTTGACTCACTCTGACCAGCGGAGGGGCGGACAATCTGGTACTACGGTATGACGTGTCGAGATTGGTCTCGCCAGGTGTGCATTGGAGTCCAGAGCGGCCTTTACCTGCTGTGGATGTTTATCGGCGACATAATGTATGGAATATATTCTTCTTCTGAGACGTTTCATTCAAATAACTGATATATATATATATTTCGACTATCTGCCAATCACTGGCCATTCAGGACAGTGTGCGATGCGTTAGTTCACACGCCCACCACGATGAGCTCTTCTTCAGTGCAGGGTCAGTCGGAACTCCTTTCCCGATTTAGAGTTCATGCACCTGATTTTCCTCGCTTTTGTAGGGAAGATGGAAGGATAATTTTTCATGATGCACGTGTTGACAGAAGACTATCAAACGCCCAGGGGGTACTCCAGCATACAACGGAATTCACGGGGGTGCAGGCGCATCCCGTCATGGAACACATCTTTGCCACAAGTGATTCTCACGGGCAAGTGTGTCTTCGCGACACCAGGATGGCATTCGGACCGTTATCGGCAAGGTCTAACGAAGGTATAGTGCAAGATGTACGTTTATCTTTCACCGTGCATGATTTCCTCCCACTAACCAGCTTTGTCCGGCCTGGTTTAAAGTACGTCACCAAGTTGTCCAAGAGGTCTTTGGGGTACCTGAGTAATCCAGAGAGCAGCAGTATCACGTTTGATAAGGACGGTAGGTTGTTTTCATATTTCAAAATTGATTCACAATCTCATGTATGCCTCAGGAAATAGATTGGCCGTTACCATGCTTGTGCGTCTTCTGCGCAGCCGATCACCGGTGTACTGTCCGTAAACATAAGAACAGCATTGGTATCCTACAATATACGCCCTATCTGACCCACATCCATTGGCGATATGCACCGGACGCAATAACCCCGATGGAACTCCAATAGCGGAAGGCGAGAGGACGTATTCCAATTCGTGTACGATGAAGGTACGGCATCAATACTGTCTTCAATTAGTGAATTTGAATTGATAGTCGTTCATGAAATCTAGTCGGGGGCATTTGGTGGACCTGGGATGAGCGAAGATGTTCTCTACGCAGCTGGCTCCGACGATTTCAGGGGTTATGTCTGGCAGGTACCAGAAACCAGGGTTTTGATGGGCCTCAGACAAGAGATCTCCGCCGACGAGTGGTATGCGCAGGAGTGGCCCAACGTTGCAGGTGGGTGTATAACTAACAAAGGATGGCGAATGTCGAGATATTGACACTTTGCACGTGTGGTGGCTCTCCAGCCTATTCTCAGGGACTTTCCAGCACCCGTCACGTTCCTTTACAAATTTCAACTCCGCTGTGTCGGGTAAACGGTGAGTATATCAAGATAGAGGTGCTTGAAGAATTCATATTGATATCTTCTTATTACCTAAGGCCATCGTTCCATCGTAAACGCGGTTGCGATACACCCATCGTTACTTCACATTGTTACGTCTGGCATCGAACGACATATTACTCTGCATAGTCCAACGCCATCATCACCTATTGCCCAAGACCTCTCCTTGACGCCGTCAGAGGTGAGGAAGCTGAGAGAGCACAGTGCAGACGATGAGATGGAGTTCTTGAGAGCGGTATTGGGATCCCACTCAACGTTAGTCGGAAATATTGATCAATCAGATGACGAGAGCCAGACAATATCCCTCTTTGACCAGTCAGTCCATGTGCATATCTTTAAAGAATTTTGTTTTTGCTGACCATCGAACACAGCATTCTCAGGGGTGAAGGAGAAGGCGATGTTTTTGCATTAAGGCATTGGGGAGATTTGAACGAAGAAGAGTCAAACAGTAGTGATGATCTCATGGAGTCACCTGTTGAATAGTAGTGTACATTAATTTACATAACTTACCCGTGCAGTACTCCCAAATTTGACAGAATGTGATGCAATGTATAGGACGGGCATTCCTGACGGCAACGTGGAAGGATATAAGGGACGTGGCACGATCAGTGGATGACAAAGGTCCGATGCTGAGCGCTGATCCATGATCAGTGCAGTATAATTGTGTCGCTTCTATCTGTGTTTTCATGAACTCACTGAATGTTTCTTAGTTTACATTTGGTCGAAGATCAAATTTTGACATCCACTGAAGCACCTCCGACATCATTGGCCGATCAGTTGGTTTAACGCTCGTGAGTCGCTGAGCTATCGCACAACATGCACAGTTCTTGCGGTGTTTTGCCAGTCGACCATAAATCCGCACGGATGGCACTCCACACTCCAGATTCAGCCGCATACCCTTCGGTCCCAGTAATGCCACGCAACATCCTTCGTTTCCCAGTGAAGCGGACGGCGCAGTTGTAGTCGATGATCAATAGCCGACCACCTTCGTGTTTGGCTGGCTTAATATCCAAGTGTACCAACCCCATGCGAATGCATGAAATCGATGCTCGATGAGTTGTTTGGCAACGAACCACAGCTTAGTATCGGGATTTTTGAGACATGTCACAGCCTATCTCCACCATTGGGGATACATATGACAGTGCCATTCCTGACAGGCCAGACACGGCTGCCATTGATGGTGTGGTTCGAAGGGGAATCAAAGGAGGAGAGATATCCGCCTCCATTTGACCCTGCTCGACAAACTTGAGACACCCATGTTACGAATCATTTGCAAGGCTGTCTGCGAGAAAGATTAGGATGCTATAGGCAATAAATGCATACATTAGTTCTGCATAAATGTACTCCCCTGACCCCGCGCCACCTTCGATGATACCAGCCCATATTCATTGTCGTCATCGCCAGCATTAGACTGACTGCGACTGCGCTTGTTGACCTGAAGTGGGAGGTTTACTATTTCGGCCTGAGCAGCGACAGAGTTGAGGTAGAGGGAGCGACATGGCAGTAGATCCGGCAACGACTGTTTTTGCGTCAAATGCTGACAAATAATCAACGTCATCCACAAGAACTTATTTTGACACTCTTGTAACTTAGTTCCATTTATATCGTAACCCTGTCTACATTACATAGATACAGCGTGTTTCGCTCGCGATATCACACTTTGCCATGTATGCCTCACCCACCTCGCGATTATCTGCCCCCGTTGTCCCAGGCATGACCTCACTCTTGTATAGATAACTCACTGCGCAACCCTCTCGCTTCCCAATCCGCCCCAGCACCACCCCCTAATTATCTATTCCATCCCTTCAGCCATGGCCACTACTCCCGCGAAAAAGTCGACCTTTCGCTCACGCGTCGGGACGGTGATGCAACGCTCCTCGACTGCATTCAGTATCCCCAGTTCTACCTGGCTGCGCAGGCTCAGCAACTTCCCCGCCCCCCGACTCCGATACCGCGTCCACCACAGGCTCTTTTATCCACCCACACCTGAGCGCAAGGACTCTAGTTCATCCCTCATCAAACTATAGATCCCAGCTCAACCCGCTGTATCGACGCCCAGCCCTATTCCTGAATCGCCCATTTGCGAGGCTGCAGCCTTATCTCCTGAACCCGCACCTGCTCTCCCGAAAGGGCCGTCCTCCCTGCTTTCTGGAGAGGTCATCTCTGCTGAATGTACAGAGTCAGCTCGCGGTCCTACTCCAGCACCGTCTGTACCTGAAGAAGTCCCCGCACCTCCCCCTGTCCAGCCCATTCCAACTCTCGTCGTCAACGATCCTACAGACAGTGCTCCGTCAGTCTTCACCGACGAGCCAGAGGAACTGTCAGTACCAGTTTCATACACGCGCATGGTCGCGCGAATCGGCAGGTGCAGCTGGGTCTGTTCTCACTGCCTTCACTGCCACTCTGGTCCTGTTGGCTTGACAGGAAGTGAGTGATTTCATGGCAGGTGCAGCTGGGTCTGTTCTCACTGCCTTCACTGCCACTCTG
>Ga0307518_10000254_pt1 | contig 40537 bp, 51 predicted proteins | sample 25_EM_MG_FD_203889 | JGI IMG/M metagenome (GOLD analysis project Ga0307518, IMG submission 203889) | Populus trichocarpa ectomycorrhiza microbial communities from riparian zone in the Pacific Northwest, United States - 25_EM | ecosystem: Host-associated > Plants > Roots > Unclassified | place... | reverse complement strand
GCTACACGGGTTTTATTAACAATATCATATCCTACATCACGCAGTATCCGGAGTCCTGGTGTGAAAGTTGACTATATATGGTCAATGGCTGGCTTCCGTCTTAGCGCGACAGTCCCGACCTCCATAGCCAATTATGTAATCTTTCGCCAATGTAGTAACATGGTGTCGATTCGGGTGCTCATGCCGGGAAACCGTCCATCACATTTTCGTCCACTGTCATCATTTCGCAGAATTGCGTGAACAAGCGTCGCGGGACTTATGTAGTGCGACGTCCCGACTTCTGCGTGAAGTCGAAACCATTCCACCCAGGGAGGTCTACTTACACTGTGCACGTCACTTGTTCAATGATGACAGCTCGGTCTGGCCTCAAACCGTTTCCCACTTCTATCTAGGCATGATCCCGTTAGTTGCCTCGTCAGAGTCTTCCATGCAGGCTTCTAACCCTCGTCAATTGCGAATTTGTGGCATGATCATTCTATTCTTTTAGCGGGGCGTATATGGGGTAAATACAAATGCGACTCGCCTCCAACATCTTACCATCCGCGCTGTTCCATCTCTTCTGCTGATATTCCTTACCATCTTGGTTCTTCTTTATTTTGATTGTCTCCGTCAGATCTCTATCCTCATCTCTGCGGGCTGACGAGGTATTTACATTTGTTTGTACCTGAGCTCTCTAGCTAGTCAGTCAATCTAATTCCATTCCATTCGTTCTCGTTCTACCATAGCTCGTTCCCGACTTAAACTGGAGATTCGATCTCAGACACTGTTTTCTGTTCGAATCCGCGCACTGAGAATCACTATGGGAAGTTGAGCGGGGGAAAACCAGGTCCAAACGCGATGCGATAAAGTTACAAAATACTAAGTTAGTACGAAGTACGAAGTACTTATCGGCGTGTAACTTAGTAGATCAGCTCATACATATATCAAAACTACTAATTGATGCCTTGTGAGTTTTCCACATAGCGGCCAACATTCTGACATTTTTGTCAGGTCGAGCCTCTCGAGGTAAAACAGCACAATCTGCGAGATCTAGCTTTGTTTGACGAAGGCGCTAAATATACTTCCGAGTGGGAACCATCATGGTTGTCAAGGGGCATTGAAGAGTTGAAGTACACCCTTTGCAATATGTAATGTGCACTCAGACGGGTGAACATAGGAACATGAAGGAGCATGAAATGGAAGTATCTCAGATCACAATCGTACAGACTGCCTACTAACACATTCGAATATCAGACTAAGGAGAAGTCCTTCCCATTTATCTACCTTCGGCGAAAACCCGCTCAGTGCATTAGCGCACCTCGTGGCTTCCGAAGTGACTCCGCAATACCGAGGAATGTCTCTGCCAGTTGCACCTGTGATAATGTCAGGGAATTAATGAGTAGAAATATGGAAAGACCATACAGTATCAAGAGCTTGGGTGTATGTCGACCTGACTGTAGCAGTAGGCGGTGCGAGAGGGTCTCTCGGTGCATTGTTCTGGGCATCTTGCGCAATTTCCACCATCCTACGGAGGTGCACAGAGGATACCTCTGGACCAAATGACACAGAGTGGAAGGACACAGCTTTTCTGTAAAGCATTTGTCAAAAACAGTTCAGAAACGGGGATTATAATTCGTACCCAAGCTGGATTGATCTGCGACACAGATCTTGCATAGTCTGGTCAGCAATGGCACATACTCCGTCAGAGAGAAAGATAATGACAGGAGACCTGAAGAGGACCTTAGTACACAACCTAACATCTTCTCAAGGACGCTCATTTACCTCTCTGTGCTCCAGTTCCTTTCCATGAGACCCTGAGCATGAGTAATGGCCGAAGTATAATTGGTACCTCCATCTGCCCTATAAGGCAGGACGGCGTCAAGAAGTTGATCCGGAGTACTTGTGAAATCGTTTTCGATTGCTGTCAGGACACCGTGGTTGAAGAGGATGACGCTATATGCGTCTCTGCGAGCAGCATTCCCACCAGATCCAATGGCTGCTGCACGTGCAGACCAGAAGCTGAAAAGTGAGGAAAGTACTGCGCCAAACCTGTCGTTGGCGGTAGCTATGATCCTTGCAGAGGCTGGAGTGTTTTGTAGTGGCTTCCTGTCAGTGTAAGACATAGAACCTGATCTAAAACAGGGATCAGCTTGAAATGATGAATGAAGGAAATATAACCCTGACCTGTCTGCAACGAAAATTCTGCAAAAATCAGTGAGCTAAGTGTACTGAGAAATAGATATGGTACATACACATGAAACGCTTGCTGCATCACGACAGGATTGCGACAATTGAAATGGTGTCCATCGTTAGATATATATCCCAATGCTGGTGCAGCACTCGGATCTGATTGCGGATGGAACATAGGCAGATCGCAGTATGAAGGCTGAGGAAGAGTTCCAGCGTCCCCAGCATGTTCGGGACCTGTTCCGATGTCATGATCCTGTCCCCGCTACAACGAAGTAGCTCACCACTGCACATAGCATCGCTGTTGGAAAATAAGCATGCGCTGCAACGCAGCATGCCAGAAAACTTACCATTTTGAAAACATCGCTTGCTCCTCTTTCGAATAAGGGTCCTTGAAACCTAAACAGCGTTACCCTGGTAGTTGTTCGTGGTTAAATGTGTACTCTTACCACTCCTTTTCCAGAACAAGCTGTGCGTAACATAATCCTTGGGACGATCAGGGTCAGGGAGCAAGCGTTTGTGAATGTGCTGAATCTCATCATTGCCAGTACAAGCAGCTTCATCATCGGAACGACAGTAGTCGATGTGTGCGTGGCGACCCAATGTTTGGCAAAGCAAATTGCACATCATTGGGGCACCTTCATCATTGGTGGAGAATCTTCTGCCTTCGACCTCGAGTACAGCAGTATCGTCGGGGCCATCAATAGTCCATCGTGTTCGGGACATGGACCCATGACGCGTTTCGTGCTCTTGTTGGGGATGGCCTGCATAACGATAAGTCACCATGACTATACGTCGACTGAAGCTACTATACCGAGTGGTAGGGTACAGAAATAGCCACAATTTTCGCACCTATCGTAACGTGGGAGGTCAGAGAAGTGTAACATTCGTGGATCACATAAAAAGATTGACCTAGCTTCACAAAAGTGAACAACTTTTTTATCGAGGCTATGGTTGTGGGAACCCTTGTGCTTTGTTGCACCAGGTGGGATCACCTTGATGCATTTTAGTCGTTTGGCCACTGAGTCGGATCAGCTAAGTTCACATAAACAACACCGCACAACTTACCTTGGGAATACTGTGCGAGGGATAGCGGTCAAAAAGAAAACATGAGTAAATGGTAATTACATACTTTGGTGTACTGAAAAGTTTCGTGTCTGCCAGTGAAGGTAGCTTCGATGGATTGTGGGGCTGTTTCGATTTCGCATATCCCCGGAGCTGAGCAGCCAGAGGCGCAAAGATGCTCTTGCCTATGCCCATCATGAGGAGGTGTACAACCTAGTTCGTGCAACTTACCCGCAGAGGTGAATTTCCCCATCTTCCAAGCCATGCATATGATCCTGGTGAGAACAAAGGCGCTTACATAACTGACAAGTGATCGAACAGAGGCGGGCTTCGCATTCATGCCGGTCATGGGCAACATCGCTAGGAAGCTATTAGCCTCCTCTTCTTTCTGGGGGTGGCGGTATTACCTAGGTATTCGACAAAATCCGGGACACGAATACTCTCCTGCGTCGACCAGCACAACGGAAGATAAACTGCACGGCTGTAAAGTAGAAGGACGGTAAGTCTGAGCGTGCCCGAACGACGATATGACTTGCCTTTCCGCATGCATGTACTGTGGCAGCGCACAAATGCTCGTCCAGATGATCAATGACCTAGGATCCATGAATGAACGGTTCTCTTATGGCAGGAACATCCCACTTTGACACATTCGTGAAGACATCCGAATTTGCCTTCAAATTTGCAAGGCTTCCCACATAGATGAGCAGTGACGACACAGCTAAACTTCAAAGTAAGTTACGGCATTATGACGTAGAACGGATCTGACATATGTTTCCCTGCATGGCCCGCACTGGGAAAATTGAGGTCAGCAATTTACATGATCAATGATTAAAACCCACGTCATGCCACATTCCCTACGTTCTTGGCAAAAATCACACTCGTGAACGCAAAGGTGGTTGGTCTGACAAGCGTGCGGTCCATCGTGGAAGCGGCTTTGGACGCACAACAGCTGGCAGCTAGCACATTGCAACTTACAAAGCTGCACGTTGCTCTTCAAATCGACAATTGCTCCTTCGAAGGTCCGCCGAAGGTCCTCAATGCTCGCATGCCCTGCCTGGAAACGCGACAAATTCTGGTTAAGCCATTCACGAACGTGATCAATCCGCAAGTTGACAATGTCCTCAAGATATTGAGATAAGCCTTCTGTCCATTCTGCATCAGGAATTCGCTGGCGGGTTTCCCGTTGATTCCATGAACGTTGAAGGATCGACAATGCTCGTTCACGAGCCTCGGACTGCGGCGCTGCTCCTACGGCAAGGAAGAACTGTGCTTCTGTATCAGGTAATTCTACAGGCATGTCGGTGTCCAGGTTCTGGGAACAACGTCAGATTAAGACAGACAGGAAATCACACGGTTTTGTGTGCTACCTTAAGAGGCTCTCGCTCAGGATCAATCTCCTGGAAGCCGAATGCTAAAGAGTTGGGTAGCAGCGTAGACAATAGCTGCGCTCGGTGAGAAGCCATAGTCTCTAGATGAGAGTAAATATAACGGTGACAACAAAGTATATGGAACCTACGTGACATTGCTCCCCAATCATTGGCCTGGTGCCATGTCAGTTAATGGAAATATCTACAACTCCCTTGCACACCTTAAGTTTCGCCATCAATGCCTTCATTTTGTGAAGGAATTCGCCCGCAGCATGATGAGTTATATCCTGTTGATCGAGCCGGCGCTTCAGGGCTGGGAATAACTTGTAAAAGTCTCTTGATTCAATGACAGGCCTGAAATGGATGGGGTTTTTATACTTCACACGGTTTACAACGGATCATACCATGGAACTATCGCTAGTTGTCCAGCGTGAAGGCGCGTAATGAAGTTCGCTTCTTGTTCATCTTGCACGATTCTCTGAAACTTCAAGGAAAATCTGGTCACCCATTACGTAAGCCTATCAATCACCCTCTCGACTGTGGGATGACTCACTCTCTCGCAATCTCCGCCCTGTCTGCCTCTACAACATCCTGGTAATATGTTAGACACTGAATGTTAGCACCATGCATACAGCCTACTTTGATAATGATAACTAAGGTCGACTGGAACAACGAAGGATTTGCAGCTGGGTCTAAAACAGTTGCGCTCGACTGGAACGATTGGAACAGCCCTGTGATATCGCGACTAAGGGCAAAGTTATTGCGGAACAACACCTGTAGGCGTGTTACTTGGTCATTAGCTTACAGTAATCAGGAATAGCCTACCAAGTTTGTGATTGCAGTATTGAATAGCACGAGTAATGTGTCTTCTTGCGCCGACCGTTCGATACTATGTACGCCTGAACAAACGGCCGCATCAGCAAAACTGACGTGGATCACAATGGTGTCACGAACCTTCGAAGTCGAGAGCCACGACCAACTCCTTCTCTGTCGGGGTGACAGACATCCATATACCTTCAGTCGTCCGCATCGCGGAGCCCGCAAACGACGTGTCAACAAGGTGGTTCAGAGCATAACTCTTTCCAACCGACTGTTCTCCCATCGAGGACACCACCCGAACAGGCTGTCGTATTGGTAGCTCAGCACAACATCACTAATCATAGGGCGAACTACCTTGGTCGCCATATATGACTGAAAAAGTGATTCATACCACCCGAAGGATATGCTGTCCACGATGCGGTTCACCTCTGCTCCTAAAAGTGATTTTTCTACTTCTGGTGAATATACCCCATCTTTCAGAGGGATAAAGCGGTTCTCTTTCGTCACCGCGATGTGAATGGGAATCAAGCACAGGAAATCCACGACCCATTCGCCCGCGCGATACTGCGAAACATTCCACTGCTTGGCGCCACACAACTCTTGTGTGAAGACGGCAAACGAAGCAGCGGAAACTTTGATGGACTTGAGAACGTCTCCTGTTGGCTTCTTGGTTGTCCGCTCGAAAGCAAAGATCATATCGGCGAAATGTGGGGCGAACATATCGAAGTTGCGGTCTGTGACAAACACAAGGGTCCTTTGACTCCTCAGAGTGGCAGAAGATATGGTCTCCCGCTGGACTGCTGCCTGTACGGGGAAGCGAGTCCATACTTCCGAATGACAGTCTACCAAACAGTTATGGGCAGATGCATTCGTCGCCTTACTGGAGCTTCCACGGCTGGCCTTCTCTCGGAACATGAATTCAGTAATTCGGCGAGTAATACCAAGTACATAGGACTGGCATTTGAGAGCTGAAAAGTCCAACCACAGCAAGTGGACAATTGACCTTGAGGTCAGTGATGTGACAACAAAGGATTGGCCCACAGGAAGGTTAGGCACGTTGAGTTCGATACCCTCCGTTGAGCCGAAAGAGTCACAGTGATACGCGGTCAGTGTAAGCTCGGCTCCATGCTCGAAGGAAACCAACAAGCACGATCCATCAGGTGTCGAGTGTACATTTGATGGAACTCCAACGAGGTTGAGCGTCGCAGGTCTACACAAATTAATGAGATGATGACCCCAAAGGAAAATATTAAGCTAACCGAAACTGCATCGTAACTAGTGAGAAGATTCTCGCTTGATTCTGAGAATCCACAAGCAGGAGTTCTTCGCTTCCACTGACAAAGCATGCATGACGGATAGCTACTCCCTCGTTGTACCAGGCAGTCAAGTTGATTGAGCTCCCTTGTGCTTGAAGTCCCCGAGTATCGTCGTACACAAAAATATGGAGTAATAGCTGTGGACGATCACTACGAATACTCTTCAGCTATAGTAGATGAGGATGCGCACCTTGTCTGAGGAGACGACGCTCAGCATCCGCTTGGACTCGTCGAAAGCTAACACAAAGTCTTGACCTATCTTCTCACGATTCAACACTTTTCCGCGCCCTCGGGATACAGCTCCATCGATAGCAGTAAGATTCTCAAGATACACAGACAAGTTCCCAAGGCGGTCGGCGACAATGAGCAATATTTTGTCGGATGGAAGCAGTTGTGCACGCCTGGACTCGAGTCAATCGAAAAGTCTCTCTTCAAGCGGAAACTGCGCACATTACGGTATACCCCTGGGTCAGTCGGAACCTATGCTCAGGGCGGAAACGGGGCGAAGGAATTGTTAACGGATTTAGCTGCAAATCATGCTTATCTTGTTGTGTAAGGCTCATAGTGCGGATGGTGAAGAGTGTCAAAGGGTCCTCCTGAGTCTCGCGAGCACCCCAAACTCTGAATGAACGCGTGTAGGTGTTATTGTAATATTGTTGCCCTTTGTCTACCTGGATGGAATCAATGTGCAGGGTGTGCCTAAAAGCCGACAACGGTTGAGGTGAACTTCATGCAAAAGGTGCAGAACTTACGGATGCTGTATCTGGGTCGTTGAATCATTGACATGGCGTATCAACTGTATTCTGAGTTTGCGTTTCTCTTCGTCTTTGTAACTGATAGTTTCAGCTTTGACTGTTGCTCTACAAGCATCTTCTTGGACCATTTTAATCAACCCGACAAGTTTGGTTACTAATCCAGGGACAGTAACCATCAGGGACTTGTGTGCTAGCTCTTTCGCTCGTTGGACCGAGGGCCCTAGCTGTTCATTCTTCCGGATAATATCTAATTCGATGATCTCCGAGAAGAATTGGCTGTCGGTGATGTTACGTGCCTCCCTATCGGCTTCTTGGAGAGCACGCTGTGCAAGGGAAGCCTTATCGTCGCCCGTTCCTAATAATGCGGCTTTGAAGTCTTTAACCACACCCATAATGCCCTGGACCTTGAAAGGCTGCGCGCCTTTAGGAGCTGATTCCGTAGCGCTTTTGGCCGCTTTGTAGCCTTCCATTGCGGCGGTTTCCGCAACCAGTGTGCGGAGGCGGCGGTCTAATCGACCTTTAGTCCTAGAAACAAATTTTACCGCGAGACATAGCCGATCCTTGATTTTGCGAAATTCGGGGTCAAATATCTTGTTCAATTGATCCTTATTCTGTTGAAAATGGTCGCCCGCTTCAGGATAGAGACAAACGATTTCCTGGAAGGGTAATACTACGGACAATGAGGCAACCCACAAAATTCTCGTTGCAGCTTGACGTTACCTGGCGTATCCGCTTCCCCAGCACTCGCGAATGACTGCCTCTCAAGGAAACTATTGAGATGGTCGATAAAAGGGAGGTTGAAAAAAGGTGTTGGAGAACGTACGGATAGTATCTTAAAGCTTCGTCAACGACGGCCTCATAAACGGCCATGAACAAGCTTTTCTCTTCTCTGTCCAACTTCTCCTTCACCTTCCATAGTTCTTCATCTTGATTCTTGAGACAATAGGCTTCCACCGCTGTAGACTCGTGTGTCCAAACGCCACATTCGCTGGGAAAACGCTTGCGCAAGCCTGCATTGACAAGGACATTGAGTGCTTGATCATCTAGAGACTCGCTGATGCATAGGTGATCAGATACTCTGAAAGAACAAAACTCGATTCAGATTAGCACAGGACGCGCGATCATGGGCGTACAGATAGCTTTCCAACTGCACAGACGTGAAAGAAAGCCCTTTGTACACATCGGCTACACGCTTGGCCGGCTGGTCCTGCACGGTCATGAAACCTTGTACTGTCTCTCCATAGAGAAGAATGGGTTTCGTCTGAGCTTGGTCGATTCCATCTGTGGTCGATTTGGAAAGGGAGATGTGCTCGGAGTGAACCTAAATGATGGGCCTTGCAGGTTTGTTGGTAGAAAATTTGAGGGCACATACCTTGAATCCTTCCCGAACTTGTACGGACTCTTCCTGTTCCGTGGTTCTATCCACGACACAATTTATGATTCGACCACCCTCGTCATCTTCATCTCTGGAATCACTTTCGTCATCTTCGCCTTCGTTCCAGATAATTGACTGGGAGTGTTCCGATGACATTAACGCAACAATTTGATCACACATCTTCGAAAGGTACCTGAAAAGGTTGATTCGACATGCTTGTACTGTGTGGCGGCATTGGATGGTAGAACGAACCTCATGAAAGTCACACGGTTTCGGCGGACTTGAGATGGCGCCGAGTCATCCCAAGTGCTTTCCTCGGGCCAATAGATCACAAAGATTTGCTCTGCGTTATTCTGCTGTGCGCCGTGACGAAGGATATACATTCCGGAGCGAAGAACTCGCTGTGCTTGTCCCAGTGTACCTGGGTCCGCAAGTAGTTGTGCAGCCCTAAAAAGGAATCATATGGGTTAGCACATAATTCATAGTACTCAGTAGACGACGTACACAGCATCATCGGCGACGCCAAGTTCCAGGAGGAACCGAACGATTTCTTCCTTGCTCCCGTAAATACCCACAGGTTTGATGATGTATTGATCCAGTGACTTGAAGTTAACCTTTGTCATAGAGGCGTAGGCACCTGGGCAAACGGTGTTGATGAAGGCTTTGAGAGAATTCTGAGAGATTATAATCTTGTCCACTAGGGAAGGTATGAGCGAGGATGTGTTGGCCACGACAGAGGGTATTACCCAGTCCACCACTCCCTTGCTCAGTAATCAAGTCGAGGATCCTGTACAATCCTGTGATAAAGAAAGCCAGGTCCAAATCGTCATGCAGGTTGTGAGGCTCGTCGATATCCATCTGCGAAACCATCAGCCTCCGGATTTCGCTGACATTGACCTTTGCTCACTTTGTCACCCGTGGATAAGCTCGGCAAGTCTGAATGCACTGATTCGTAGAGACTTTTGAACGAATCGTCGTCGTCGTCATCACTCTCAGTGCGCTGAGACGCATCCCGTTTGCCCGCATACCCCATTGCTACCGATACAGTTGATTCGGAGTCACTGTAGGTAGCGAACTGAATTGATGGGTCATCTAGGTCCATGGAGGAACTGTTCGAAGAGGTGATTGAAGGGACATATGGGCTAGAACCAGTTGCTGCCCAAGTGGATGTGTCGTTGTAAGAGTCTAGATAAAGATCAGAGACGACGCCGCGCGTCAACGAATATGACAGATACCATCAGCCTTTCGTTTCCCTTTATCCAGTTTGCTTGGTACGTAGAGATCTTCGTCGTCAAAGACATTCGGAGGTCTGAAGGAACCATCCATAGTGGGTGAGAAGAGAGATGTGGCCCTTCAACCCCCTTTTAAAACAAAGGATGGGACCCCAACACGAGGTACAACGTGTAACCTGATAAAGGAGAGGCAGATCAAGTTCGATCGAGATCGGGGCAACCCCGATGCATCTCTATTGTGGGTCCCATGGACACTATGTAGATGGGCGGTGTAGAAAGAGGATTCCGCTCGGGCTCGGAGTCATCACCCAGCTCTAGGTGGGAAAGATGTCGCGACTGCGGAGAACAGTATGAGGTCAAACCAGTACTGACCCACGTTTGGAGGGTGCTTGGAGGTGACATATATATCAATACCAAGCGCCAGTACTAGGTGCCAGCAGGTGTAACACTGTTTGCCCAATGGGGATCCGCCGCCCATAGCCTAGATGCGCCAAATCATCGAACATGCAGTCACTGGCCTTGTTCACAACGAGTCCCGAAAGCTAAATTGAAGGCGTCACGGAGTGCTAGTGGAGACGAAGTTGAAGTTAAAAATGGAATTTGGTTGGAAGTTCCCACGAAGATCGAACTCTTGGTCTGGTTAGGGTTGACTACTACATGAATTAAAAGACACGCGTTGACAATGGGCTTCGTCAGGCTTCGTCACAACAGATGGTCCATAAATTGGAGAGAAAAAGAAAAGAGCGGCAGTACTTATCCTTCGATAACCAAAACAGAACGCAGCCAAGATCGACATACCTATACTGATGCAAATTCACTTCATGCACATCAGCGCAACTCCCGCTCGGAAATCGCATCGCTAACGTGGGAGCAACGCAAACCTTGAGGAGTTTGCCAACCCAAAGGATAGAGTTGTAACCCTTGGTACCAGGTCCTATTACGACCCGCCCTCAATGAATCGAGCATGTACACTTCCGAGGCATCGATGCATCGACTGCATTGAGGGGCAAAAATAAGCATGATATCGCCCTACGGCCTCATTAAATACCGAGTGTAGTGCAGCCCCCAAGTTGACATGTATACGGGAAGCAAAGTAATACCTGCCCATCATATAAGCCGTTGACCTCGCATACTTGTATGTGCGTAGCATCCATTCACTCACCAATAATATCTAAACCTTCCTCGCATCCTCTACGTATCCCCGCATCAACATCACTGCCTTCTTCAAATTCTGCCCAAACTTTGCGGAAACCGGAACGACATCCATAGCACGGAAGCGCATGCCTGCCTGTTCCTGTTCGAGAACCATCATTTCCGTCTTGACGAACTCTTCCAGTCTGCGCAACTTCTTCTTCGCATTTTCGATGGCCTCTTCTTCTTCTTTGGTTCCTTCATCACCAGGAACGAGTAAGTCCGCTTTATTCGCTATCACCATACGCGCCTTGTTGCTCATACCAGGCATGTATGCCTCAAGTTCGTCTCTCAACGCGCTCAGCTCCTCCCACGGTGCTTCTCCAGCCAAGTCTACAACGTAGACAAGAGCATGAGACCGCTCGAGCGAGCGCAGAAAGGAGTGTCCGAGGCCAATGTTTGACGAAGCGCCAGCTATGAGCCCTGGGTTGTCGGCGATGGTGAAGCGGAAAGATTCGAGGATGTCGAAGAGAAAACCCGGTTCCTGAGTGACGTCGGAATGGGGTGGGGATGGAGCGTCCGGGTCGATGACAAAGGGAGGGGCAGGTTCAGGTTCAGCATCTTCGCTCAGCTGTTTCTCCAACTCCCGCCTCTCCTCGATCGCAGTCTCATCGAACACCCCCACTCCTCTCAGTTCACCCTCGAACGTCCCATCATCTGCGACGCGTATAACTCCCACAACAGGGTTGAGCGTCGTGAACGCGTAACTTGCTACTTCCGTTTTGGCGCGCCCACCTGTAAGAGCTTTGAGGAGCGTGCTTTTGCCGGCATTAGGCACCCCCACGAGCCCAACGTCGGCAAGTATCTTGAGCTCCAGTGAAAGCGTGACCCGCTCGCCTTCTTGTCCCTTGGTGGCAAATTTGGGTGAACGACACATCTGAGCAACGAAGTTGGGATTACCCATCCCGCCATTACCGCCCCGAGCAATCAAACGACCAAGATACTCCCTCTTTCCCAATCCCAGAGGTGCATTGACGTCCGCCTCGCTCACCTCTGCTTCATTCTCAACTTCACTCAGATCCACATGGAGCGGATCGAGGTATCTTCGTCTTCTCGCCCACCTCCGCTCCCTTTCTTCCCTCCACACCAGTCTCTCGGCCTGCTGGAATGTGTCCCTCCCCACATTATCGTCTTCCCAACGCGGATAATGCACCCACCGTCGATCCCTCCATGCGGCTCTCCTCTCATCCTCTGCACCAAACTCCTTTAGTGCCTCATCCTCCGCCTCCCATTCATCTGGAGCCCGCCGCGGATCGTCGTGCGCCAGCTCCTTCACGACAGTACCCACAGGAACCCTTATCACCGTCGGCTCGGCGTTCTTACCATGCTGCCATGTCCCCTGACCCGCACCACCTGGAAGTCCATGTATGCGGCGAGGCACAGATGAGAGCGTTGTAAGTGCTGGTGTGGGGAGAATGTACACGTCGGAACCGCGTCCGCCGTTGCCGCCTGAGGGTGGACCAATGGGTTTGAATTTTTCGCGGTGGAATGCAACACAGCCATTTCCGCCTCTTCCTGCGTTAGGTATATGTTTGAGTGAACAAATACGCATTTGCAAGGAAAGGAACACGTACCACCTCTAACAGTAATAACTGAATGGTCGAGAAACGTCTGGCCCTGTAAATAGCGTCTCATTGTCAGCTCCACCCGTTCTTTTCATACTACGAACCCCCTGCCGTCTCTTCCACTCGCTCTTCCTGTTCCTTCTCGCAGCTTCCAGATCAATGAGGGTACTGTTGTGGATATTCCCGGACGTTTTCGTGCTAGTATATCCATCCGCGTTCGTGCCATTGGACGATGTAAAGAGCCGTTGACTACCCGCGTCTTTTTCTACATCTGTGTAGACCTCCGAATCATTTCCTTGAACTCTGGATCCCACTCGTGCGCTGTCACTTCTCAGCACCGCAGAGAATGAGATGAACGTCCGACCTGCATGTGTCAGCAGAGAAGTGTGTGTGTGTATCCACGACGGCGACGTGCAGGATGCAGAGACTGATCGTAGCATCGACATGCCGAATCCTTGTTCCTGCTTTTGTGTTTTGATACCCCAATGAGGGGGTCGAATTCCAAAAGTGTATTAACCCCTCTACAAGGAAATGTAAGTCACCAGTACTTGTGTCGCCCAAATGACGCCTCCTTCGCAAAATAAAAAGCTAGTAGGTACAGCTTCCCTTCTCGTAATCGACATGCAAGGAGGGAGCAGAGGACTGATTGTCCGCCGGGCGAGCGTTGGCATCCTTCAACATAGTATCATGGTTAGCCGGCGTATCCATCTCCCCTCTTAGATCTTCATAAAAATCCCGTGTCATTCCAGCAATGTCGCGCGCCTCCACATTAAATGGACCTTTAATTTCCCCTCTCCACCCCCGCCTCACTTCCTCTCGAAACGTTTTAACTGGGTCGACGCCCTGCTGCTGACAGATCCACGTAAACCATCGATGACCAGACGTTACATGAGTTACTTCGTCGTGATGTATGACTTCGAGAACCTTTACGGACTCGAGGTCACCGGAACGTCGGAAACGGTCGATGGTACCTGGGTTGACGTCCAGCCCGCGTGCTTCGTGTACGAGATGTATAATAGCGAGGCGTGCACGTAATGAGTTGGCTGTGGTGGCTGCGGACTCCCATAGGCCAGCATGCACGGGGAGACTGCCATACGGCGTACTTGGAGAAATCTCAGACAGACGAGAAACAAGGAGTGAGAAATGCTTGGATTCGTCGAGTGCCATGCGAGAGAAGTCTGAGAAGAAGGCAGACGGTATCTCGGGATGGGAGGGTCCGAACCGTGCCATGATGTCCCACCTGGAAAAATGTTCAGCATACACTTTGCAATGGTTAGGCCCTTGGGCAGCAATGCTCACGCGAGATCTATTCTGTAGCGATGGCTCAGAAGTAGGGTAGACGTCAATGTCAAACAAACTCACGCCCACTGTTCGATATTTGCCAAAGCATGGAGCATAACAGCGGCATTTTTTCGCTTTCCAAGCTTTCTTGGGTCGACGGTATTTCGCGTATAGTTATCATCGCGGGGCGGGATCGCTGGTGGCTGTGGTGATCGCTTTGATTTGTGCCCAACTGAGGTTAGTTGTCCGGTACGAAATAAATGTACTGCGTGCTTCGTACGCTCTACCTATCAAATATTTCATACTTGTGATTAAAAGAGGAAACGGGGAAAGCCCTACCTTCAGCACTGGATCAGACGTATTGAGTATCAATACTGCCCATTCCATCAATGTGCATGGCGCGCCATCCGAAGGGACCAAGCCCTCCGAGAATTTTGTCGGTATCGTGGGGATACTTGCTGGAATAGACTTTTCAACTGCAAGTGGAAGATCTGCAAAAGCTGCATGCAATAAGTAATCACATCGTATCTCCAAAAAGCAATCAGGGCCATACCTTCAGAAACAGGATGTAGCTCTACCAGCCGCCATCCACTGTTGTCAGGCGCCTCGACCCAGACCTTGTAAACGCCGTCTTTCCCGTGCGGTTCCACTTTGACAGTATAGGTGCAGGCACGGAGGCCAGTCTCGCTTTCACCAGTGCGCAAATCGAAATCGTACCTGATGTTCAATTGCCAGGTCAGGAGAGATTCTGCAAAACAGAGAGGCCGAATGGCGCGCACCTGTGCCAAGGGCAGACCACTACGACCGAGGTCTCACATTCCTCGATCTCCGCATGCGACATATCTGCCCCGAGATGAGGGCACGCCGATTCCATGGCATAGAGTTGCTGATACACATGAAGATCGCTCCGTTGAGATACGTTTGGAAATAGGGTGTCATCTCCTGTAGAAAGGCGGAACAGTATCAAGGAATGATACTTCCCCTCTTGGGATCGCAACGTCAACAGAAATCGGGTGTGGCTTAGTAGGTTCTCATAAGGTGCAACCCTAGTAACAAAAGTCTTATAAACAAATCGTCCAAATTTCTTGAAAAGACGTGCTTACAATATAAACTCGCTGGACATCTTTGGAGTGGGCGGAGTAGCCATCATCGCTCAGAGAGTGAAAAATGTAAGTACATCGTACGAGCGGATCTCAAACCATGCCCCTTTAGATAACTCCATTTGGATGCATGCAACAGTTCATAATCTGAACTGGATCGCAATACTAGGGCACGATGAAGATGGCCTCCATGTCTGTTCTGTCAGGCTCCCGTCTCACTTGTAATTCTGAGTGTGCCGAAAGCGCCAACGCAAGTAATGAGTTGCATCAAAGATTTGACCGAGGAAGAGAACTTGACCATTTCTGCCGCCCAACAAACGAGGACATGGCAACCAAGAGGGATCATAAAGATACAACCCAAGCGAATGATGAATTCGAGTTTGAGTTGGACAAAAGCTGAACATAATTCCGGCATCAAGCAGGACTCTGTCAAACATCAGTGTATGAATTGTGTCACGTCTGAATGGAAGTACAGTAGATGACGCTCACCTAGGTCCAACTTCATAAACAGCAAGCATACGGTGCAGAAAGGATAGGCGCCACAGCGCCACTCAGGGGTTCAGCTAAATAAATGGCGTGCGGCGACGCGTACAGAGTCGCCACACCAGTGATTGAGATCAGTCAGCATGACGACACTCTCCAAAGAATTCGATGTGACTGAATGTACTCAACTCGTATAACCAAACCTATCTTAGTGCGGAATCAGGTGGTTTTCAATCAGGGACCAGAGGCTGCGCAACTGTTGATGAATGTAAACGCTGAGTCAAACAACTCGCCGCGTCAGCTCAGACTCTGTAACCCTGCCAGTCTTGATCATCAGAGACCAGTGTGATGCTAGATTCGGAGATATAGTGACTCGGTCCAGTGCATCTGATGGGGGTATAAAAGCAGGACGTGCAATCCCTCACATTCTAACAACCCGCTCCCTAACTCCACTTCTCGAAAGAAGCAGACCCGAACAAATACTACCATGGCTCCGATCGGAAAGCTCTATGGCCACCCGCTTCAGCAGCAAACCATAGCTGTACGTGATTGCAAAGTTGACACGATCGCGTTGTGGTTATTCATACTCGCCGGCGGGTGAACGATGCGATGTCTTACTATTAGATTCTGAGTGCAGTAGCCATCGCAGGACTCGAGATCGACGTCCCACCGTGTGAATTCGGGGTCACGAACAAGGACCCAGAATTCGTGAAGAAATTCCCTCAGGCAAAAATCCCTGCTTTCGAAGACAATGACGGATTCAATCTGACCGAAGGCGCAGCTATCGCTCGCTATGGTAGGAACTTGCCACACTGGAAACTCATAAACTTGTACTGACCATTTGCCCCCCCCCCCCAACTATGTAGTGAGCTCTCTTGTTCCCGAGTCCGCACTCCTGGGTCGCGATGTCAAGGAAACTGCCCTCGTCGACCAGTGGGTCCACTTTGCGGAATCTGAGATCCTCTCGATCACGTCGTTGACGATATTCTCTAACACGTGAGCCCCTGGTTTTGGCGCAAGTAGCAGCACGAATTCCACATCCAGCGCATAAGGCGGTCCCTCCAGTTCCTCGAGGACTACTTGGCCACGCGCCGTTCAGGGTTCATAGTCAATGACAGCATTACGCTGGCGGACCTCTTTGTTGCTAGTGCCGTGATGCGCGCCGGCCAGACCGTGTGCGGCTCTGCCGAGCGTGAAAAAGCTTTCCCCCATGTCTTCGCTTACTACGCAAAGGTGGCATCTGATGAGAGGATCAAGGCTCTGTTTGGACAGCCTACGTTCCTCGAAAAGCCATTCACTGTGCAGGCTGAGTGATCTGTAGGCAGGTAAAGTTGGTTGGTGATAGAAGATCTCGCAGATATTCTGGATTTGATACTAGTGGACGAACCAAACCTTCGCTTCCATATCATGTAAATCGATCGTGCATAACAGCCACTCACCGATTGCCCAGTGGGAATGGGGCCTATGTCTGTTCTGTCAGGTTCCCGTCTCACATGCACCAATATCGAGGGCCCAGAAAACATCAAAGCAAGTGACGAGTTCATCAGAAGTTGATCAAGAAGGGGGAACCTAACCTTGATTTCCGCCCAACAGACAGTGAACGCCAGTGATGCGACTTTGTGAGTGCAGATTCCAACACGACCGACCCCGAGAGAATCACGTTCGCCGTTGTATACTACGATGCTGATGCGACCATTTCATTATACCCACCGACCAATGAGTGGAACAAAGAGCTTGGCAGGCTGTTTGACAGGAGCGGTTCCTGGTGGGCCAGCAGCTACAGAAAAGAATCCTGCAGTATAGTCTGTTCATTGGGGATTTGAGAGGCATCCTCTCAAATGTTAAACGTGATCCTGAGACGGATGGATATGTGAAGGTCAAGCGAAGCATGGCATTACGTGATGCTCTACCCCCGAATGCCATGCTCTACATTGAAAGCAGTGGCACAAATAAAAGACAGGGCAACATTCCAGTCGATACGTTTCAGTCAATCAAGGTGCTCACCTGAATCATTCTCGGACCTGAATAGTCAACGTGTTCCATGCGTTCGTGTGTACGGCCGCCGCCGCCGCAAATCCTGAGTTTTCTTGACAGCGCTTGAGCTACTTAGCGGCACCTGTCAAGCATGTAAGTAATTTAAGGACGTTAAGCAGGAGTAGGGGGTAGGTTTACCCCTACAAATTGCTAAGCACGTCAAGCATGCAAAGGCTGCAAAGACTGCAAAGTAACTGTTAAGCAGGTTGAGTAGAATGAGTAACTAAAGTAATACAAGCTGAGAGCGATGAGACTTACGGCATATCCTCTGTAAGCACTCTGGACCCTCGAGGCCCATCTGATCAAGGTACTCGCACTCCTAGTACTCCCCCTACTACACCGGACTACACCGGACTACACCGGAAACATATCCAACTCTTGGACCCCGTAGACACGGTCAGTTTCGAGATAGCTAACGTCCTAGTGTGCTCAAAGCGGGGAAGTGAGATGCAGCAATCAGGTAGAAAAAAATGGATCGCAAATAGCATCATTGGTGCGCTCTCTTAACTCCCATGCTTCTTCGAACTTCTTGCATAATCTAACCACTTACCGACATGCACTCCCTTCGCTCCCTATGATCCAGCTGGCGCCGGTAGTGGTATCGTCGTCAGCATTGCCACCTGCGGGCCCGCTAGAGGTCATGAAAACCAGGTTGCAAGCTCAGCAAGCTATCCCCGGACAACAGGGTTACCAGGGAGTCCTCGGTACGTCGATGGATTCTCCATTTCCTGTCCATCATCCTGATTGTCTGCAGACATTTTCAAAACCATCCTACGACAGGACGGAATTTGAGGATTGTATCGTGGTTTGGGTCCCACGATCCTGGCCTATATCCCCAATGGGGCAATCTACTTTGCTGTCTACGATGGCATCAAGACTCACTTTGGAGAACCTCCACTCGGTGACGGTCCCAAACCAAGGCACATAGTGCAGGATTACCAACCCCTTATGCGCGAGCATCCATGGGTTCTGTACACACTCTCCGCCATGACTGCTGGAGCAGTCAGCACAACCTGTACAACGCCCTTGTGGGTAATCCAAACCCGTTTCATGGTGCGTACATTGTTCTAGAACGACTCGGTCACCTGATACGACACCAATATAGACACAATCACGACGAGAAGTGAGGTACCGACATACATTCGATGCCGCCAAGACAATCTATGAAACAGAGGGCATACGCTAGTCTCCCCAAGGCAGACCAAAGATTCGATGGAAGACAATCGTTCCCTCTCCGACTTGGCATACGCGTGTTTTACCGTGGATTACTACCCAGCTTGATCGGCATCACGCATCCCGCTGTGCAATTCCCCTTGCACGAATGGCTCAAGAGATGGGCACGTGAGTATCCATTGCCTTGTCAGTTGATTCGACCCCGATTCGCATTTATTCATCAGAGGAAAATTCGGATGTTCCGTTGCCAAACCATACTCTTATCCTTTGTTCTACAATATCAAAAGTCGCCGCCGCTATTGCTACATACCCTCATGAAGTAATAAGAACCCGATTGCAAACATTTCGACCACCCATTGCCGAGGACGTGTCTTCGGATGGGATGCCCAAGGCGTACAATCGTCGCAGTGTCATTTATGTCACACGCAAGATTGTCGAGAAGGAGGGCTGGACTAGTTTGTACAAGGGCCTGTCTGTTAATTTGTTCCGGACAGTGCCTAGCAACGTGGTGACCATTTTCACGTGAGTCAGACTCTCTTCCTCTCGTCGCTATCCGTTGACGAAAGTAGCTACGAGTTCTTGATGAAACACCTGTCGTCATGAGAATCCTAATAATCCGCATTTTCTTACCCCGTGATAGGAACAGCTGTCCTTTGCTATTAGAACGAGGATTTTTAGCGTGTTGAGATGGAAACTTGTAATACGTTTTATGGGAACAGTGCACTGTGGGTCATTGATATCATATTCCCTTGCTGCATCTCTTGAGAACCAGTTGCACACCAAACCTACTTCTAAGTATACACCCTTCTTTCCACTAGGAGAGTGTAACAGTCTCTTGTTGTGAGTCTCGAAGTGCAAATGTGGGCTATTAGGGTAAGGACAACCTTTCTACAACTGCATGCAATACTTGTCATTCTGGCTTACCACCTGTATGTGGTATGTTATTGAAAATGTCCCTCCTCTCAGGTGCTGCCCACACCCTCTCAGTCCTTGATGTGAATTAGGGACGCCAGAATGAGAATGGCTCCATTGAACGTGCACATATTCTATATGAAACCCGGATGTTTTCGTATCCATTTATCATAGCACACAAGATACAAACTCACGAAAGTCTTCTCTTACCAGCCATGATGAGCTAAAGGGGCTAACGATATTGGGCATACCGGAGGCATGAAATCAGCGGGATTTATACGCAACGCCCATCGAAATCCTCCAACCCAACTGTGATACGGTGTTTGGCTCTCCAGAAATGGCCGACATTAATCCATGTTAACAGTGGATTGGAGGTGCTCTTGAGATACTTGCACGTAGGTCAAAATCGAACGTGCTTCCAAGGGGAAGCGTGGTTTCAGTGACAGTTCTCAGTATCTGGCACACAATTTCATTGGGCAACAAGTCGATGGAGGTTTGGGTTTGTCTGATTCCTTTAAAGCGATAGCCGCACTTTAGTAAAGCAAACCTGCTGAGAATTTACTCACTGCTTCTCATTGAAGAAGTTCTTTGGCAAGGCAGGCGCGAATAACGTCCTTGAACACAGGCCCAAAATAATACCGCACCTAATTAAATTTGCTGCCCGTACTCCAAAATCGTGTTGTAATTATGACAATCTTCCTCGTTCATGACACGAACGGTCCCATCCTGAAAATGCGGAAACAACCTGCTTCAAAAAGCGAGAGCTGCATCTGGTTTAGAGTCATACAGCAACCTTGGTCAACGCTGAACGCTGGCGCAGAGACAAGACAAGGCTCGCGCCAGAAGCAGCCAAAGTTGCCCAGACTACCCCCCGAAGGGGGGTAGTGTATAATCTGTGTGCGAAGAGAGGTATCCCGGGCGGTCGATCTGTTTGTCGTGTCCGTCGGACGCCCCTCTCCTAAGATCGGGGCTGCGTACAGTACACACAGGGACAGGTAAAGGGGCGGGTTTGGGCGTGCGGTTTCGAGCCTGCGAAAGCTCTCGTCAGGGGGCTTAATCGCTACCCCAACCGCCGCCCTTCCAGGGCTGTTTAGGTGAACTACCATCTACCACATACGAGGGGAGTAGGCCGAAGCGTGTGAGCTGGCAGCGACCCGACGCAAGGATGGTCTGAAAAACTGGGTGAAAGCGGGTGGGGACAAGGAGGCTTCTTTGTCAGCGAAGCGAACAGCCCAACAGCGCTCGAGGCTGTTCCCACAGGCCAGCCGGGCTCGGGAGCACGCCAGCACTTTTCTCGTCCCCGTGCAGCACCACACTGGTACTAGCCAGTGTGGATGCTCTCTTGCCATACCGCTGAGGGTATCCGACGAGTGGCACAGAACAAAGACAAGCCTCACGCACCTGCGAATCATGACAAAGATTCACAGCAACAATGGGACAGAGCGCCTCAAGACCGCCGTGCGCCGTCTGCCGCCCAACCTGCCCGAGGACGTCTTCTGGCAGAGCGTGCAGGCGTGGGTCACGGAAGAGACAGTGAGTGGAATATGTACGTATCCGGGAAAGCTGAGGAAACGGTCTGTGTGCGTCACTCTCTATTGCTCGTTTCGCCTTGTGATGTGTTGATAGAGGGTATTACGGCGTAGGATGAACAAGGAGAGTGCGTCCTCTCGTGCGTATATTGCATTCAAGAATGAGGAGATGCCTATATAGCTACGTTCAGTCAAGAGTACGACGGGCATATATTCAATTATAAAGCTAGTCCATGGTCCCGCCATTCCCGTGTGCGTCTCTTTGTGAGCCGACATTCCCCCGATGACGGTGCACAGGAAACGAATCGCGGGCCATTGTTGGATTTGTAATGTTCCAGAAGGTGCCTACTGAGAAGAAGGATGATGCGAGGAATAATACAATCGACAAGGGTATGCTATCCAAACACCCATTAATCACGGCAGCTTGATGACCCACATCTAGATGAAGATTACATATCTTTCCTCGAATACTTTTCATCTAGGCAATCGCATGGACAGCTGGGACTCCTGATCCGTTCAAGGGAAGGGCCTCGTCACTTGGCACCGACATCATCGATGCACCATTTGGCGTCCCGTACAGTCTAAATATAGCTGCTCAATACAGTGCGTTTTGAGGTACACTGATATTCTCCACATGCAACGGTACCAAAGACAGTGTAGAAGCGCTAATACAATTCCTCCGTGTCACATTCAAAAAATAATGACCCCTTACCGTTTGCCCAAACTACCTCCAGTGTGACAGACATCGTACCAACTTCCCCACATGTTCATCACAACCTGTTTAACATACGCGATTGAGTCACCCCTCCATGGGTACCCAACAAGACCTACAATGACCCACAAATATTCGCTATATAATACCATAATTACATACTTTACTGTTTTGGTATTTCTCTTAGCATCCCTGTTGATTTGTAGCCGCATACTCTCTCTGCACGCAGATCAATCCCATCACAATATTGACCAACATCCTCGACCATATTCTTGAACTCAGCTTTGTCACCAATCAGCAAGAAGCTAAGCCTTAGCGCAGATTTCCCCATGTCCCTTCGCTGCTTGAGCCACGGGAGTATGTATCTCCCCAGCAGGGTCTTATTGAACTGGAGAACATTGCCGATTACAGTAAGCTTTTCAAGGTGCACCCAGTGATCCATAGGATACACGCCCTGTCGGCAATCAAGGAGCTCGTTCAGGTTTTGTGCCATGACTGCCATACTCCGAACCTCCGGAGCTGCGAGGCAGAACGCTGGCAAGCCAACATGGTAGTCTTCTCGGGTGCTATAAACCGGTAGTGGAAGCGTCAGCCACAGCTCACGGACATTCGCCCACTTGGATGGGATTCCATTGAATGCCGTGAATAAGGTTTCGTCCTTTTGCTGCTCATAGTCGATATGAGTGAGGCTCGGGGCTGAGAGGATGCGCAAGAGTTGTTCAGCATATGAGACACAAAATGAAAGGCGCGTGAGGAGGGGTAAATGAATGCTATCAGGTTGTATTTCCCCCTCCGCCTTCATGTATCCACGAAATGAAAGTACTTTCAGTCTTTGGAATGAGAGGAATTGCAGGGAACGAGAGGTCCAACCCCGGAATTCGTGAATGGCGAGCTCCTCAAGAGTGAGAGGGAATGGAAAGTGATTTCGGGTAAATGCCTCAATGGAGATTTCCAAGTGTTTGAGTGCGGGGACATATTCTGGACAAAGGGATAGTATGGGAGGATCCGGCCAATAGCCTGGTATGAAAAGATGTGTAAGTAAAGGAAACACAGTGCAACCCAATCTGTCGGTGATAAGTCTGCACCCGTGAAAGTTGTTGGTGATGGTGAGGCTACACCAGCGATGCACGGTCGTTATCAATATGTCCACAAATGCTTTGTAACGATCTGCTCTCACATGTGCCAAATCAAAACCATGGCATCCGTCGATGTAAGTCCAAAAGAAAGGGGTGTTGAGAATGATATCTCTCCAACGGCGACACACAGTGGCCAGTTCGGATTTGCGATCACGGTGTGCATAGCCACGGTCAAAGCCTGGCATTTCGATGGCAGTTGTCAGTATCTCGCACACAATTTCAGTGGGCAATGAGTTGATGGGGGCTTGGGTTTGTCTGAATCCTTTAAAGCAATGGCACTTTAGTAGAACAGGACAACCCACTGCGAGTTTACTCACTGCTTGTCATGGAGGAGGGATGGACTGCACTAGGGGTAAGGGGCAGTGAAACAGCCGTGATTCATACCATGATAATACGACACTTAGCATGGAGTGCAAATAATGTCCGACCCTCAAGGCATCGCACCTAGTAAGTAAATTTGCTGCTCGTACTATTAGCTCCAAAATCGCGATGTAATTATTTCCTGTCGGAGGTTCACGCGGAATGAGGCATTTGAAGATACTATGTACACTGATGGTCTCCTCCACACGCAATGTAGAAGCACTAATAAAATTCCTTTGTGCTGCGAATTAGTCTTTTGCCACCAATGTCCAATGAAAACCATGGCATACGATAACGAGGGGACATTCCTAGCCCCTTGCTATGTGGGCCTTCAACAAGGACGTCGCTGACCATTTGGGTGATAACTCGATGAACGTCCCAAAGAGAGGGGTGTTGAGAATGATATCTCTCCAACAACACACAGAGGCCAGTTCGGATTTGCGAACACGGTGTGCATCACCAAGAGGAAGGGTGGTTTCGATGGCAGTTGTCAGTATCTCGCACACAATTTCAGTGGGCGATGAGTCGATGGGGGCTTGGGTTTGTCTGATTCCTTTAAAGCGATGGCACTTTAGCAGAACAGGACAACCCGCTGAGAGTTTACTCACTGCTTGTCATTGAGGAAGTTCTTTGGCAAGACAGGCACGAATAACGTCCTTGAACACAGGCTCAAAATAGTACCGCACCTAATTAAATTTGCTGCCCGTACTCCAAAATCGCGATGTAATTATGACGATCTTCCTCGTTCATGACACAATGTCCGACCATCCTGAAAGTGCGGGAATAACCTTCTTCAAAAAGCGAGGCTGCATCTGGTTTAGAGTCATACAGTAACCTTGGTCAACGCTGAACGCCGGCGCAGAGACAAGACAAGGCTCGCGCCAGAAGCAGCCAAAGCACAAAGACAAGCCTCACGCACCGTCCGCGAATCACGACACCAACACCAACAACAATGGCACAGAGAGCCTCAAGACCGTCGTGCAGGCATGGGTTACGGAAGAGCCTGCGGTAACATGTACTACTATTATCCGGGAAAGCTGAGGAAGCGATCTGTGTGCGTCGCTCTCTGTGTGGCTGGCTGGTTCAATGCGCGGAGCGGTTCCTGGTGGGCCAGCTACCGTACTAGAAAAGAATCCTGCGGTAAAAAGTGCGACTGATTCTGGAATCCGTGCGGCAGTCTGTTCATTGGGGATTTGAGAGGCGCCCTCTGAAAACGTTGAGCGTGATCAGACGTCCGGCGGGTGCACGATGCAGTGAAGGTCAAGCGAAGCATGCCATTAGGTGATAGGCTCTACCCCCGAATGCTATGCTTCGCCCAACTTTTGAAAGCAGTGGCACAAATGCTTCCAAGTCGATACGTTTCGGTCAGTCAAGGTGCTCACCTGAATCATTCTGAGTAGTCAACGTGTTCCATGCGTCCGTGTGTACCCATTTCTGGGTGGGACCTAGAATTCCTAAGAGCGAGATATGGTACCCAACCGTAGACCTCTGAGTCTTGAAGCTCGAACCCATCGTCGTGGCAGAAAGAAATGGAGGGCGTCCCCAAAAGAGGGGGTCACATTCCTAAAGCAATGGATGATTCATAAGCAGGATTCAATACCAGGTCGGACCAACGGCGAACAAACAAACGAAGACTCCCCCTGTTCCCGATTCCCATACTACTCCGTGGGAGACACCAGGGAATATCCTTATCGTACTGAGATAATTTCGCGAGCATAGGGTGCGAACCGGGCTGCTACACCGCCGTGTTCAACTTTAAACTTGACAACTGAACTGACGAGTTCACACTGGCTGCCAGCCATTTTAGCTTCATCCCCCGAATCAAAATACTTTCTCTTATAAACGGGTCTCCCGCCTCAGCTGGGCATTGGCCAAGCCCAGATCAGGCTGACACTGACACATACACAAGTATGTCGTGTCAGGTCGTGTCGAACCCGGGTCGTAAATTGACCCTGTCAACTGCTCCAGGAGCAAGGCCATCCAATAGTAACATAAGGTTGGAGAAACAAATGGGATTGTTTCGCCGGCTCAGCGGGTCCAGGTTTTACGTGTCCGGGGCCAACTGGGCAGTGATAACATGGTCAGTGACTGATTGATACGGTCGAACATACATAGGGTGCCAATCGGGCTAGCACCGTGTTCAACTTTAAACTTGACAACTGACTAGGACTGACGAGTTCACAGCTGCCAGCCACTTTTAGCTTCATCCCTCGAATCAAAATGCTCTCTGTTACAAACGGGTCCCCCGTCTCAGCTGGGCATTGGCCAGGCCCAGATCAGGCTGACACTGTCACATACATAAGTATGTCGTGTCAGGTCGTGTCGAACCCGGGTCATATATTGACCCTGCCAACCTCCAGGAGCAAGGCCATCCAATAGTAACATAAGGTTGGAGAAACGAATGGGATTATTTCGCCGGCTCAGCGGGTCCAGGTTTTACGTGTCCGGAGCCAACTGGGCAGTGATAACAGTCAGGCTATCAGCTGGTGGGATTCTGGGGCTGTGGTCCATGAGCTTAAACGTGGATACGAGGCTCCTTGACGTCATTTAGCAAACCAACCAATCCCGAGCGCACATTCGAAGCACGCGGTTGATTCAATGATTGCGCCTTCATGATGCTTGTGACGTGGTCCTGTCGGGATTCGTACCGAGGTACTATGTATGTCTACCTCGTCATCAATACATACATGCACAACACTAGGGATAGTTGTACATACAACAAACGAGTACTACAAAGAGAAAGCGGGGATAAATATGATACCGGCTACACGAACTAAGGTATATTTATACACGGACTGTATATCCAAGCGAGGCAAAAACCAAAAAAAAAAAAACAGTATCAATTTACCTACTGTGAGATTGATGAGTCGGTGATGTGCCACCAAACGTGTAAAAGGTATCACTCACCTCGGATCTCCTGGTCGCCAAGCCCAACAACCGACTAGGCGTCAATGCAGACCGCGCACTCGGGCCTGACTCCGCATCAGACCGTGACGAAACGCCGCCACCGCCACCGCCATAGCCCACGCTAACGCCAGCACCAGCATCCATCATGGCCGGATTGAGCCACATCGACGTGAGAGATGCAGACGATGACGAGCGCAGCCTGTTCATCCCGGATTGCGGCGATGTCGGGAGGATGGGAGACGTCGTACTGGATGACGTGCTCATGCGCAACAATAGCGAGGCTGCGGTCTCATCTTCAGGGGTGTACACGGGTGAAGCGGCAGGGGAGCCGTTGTTGGTCTTCTTCCCACCGTGGGCAATCCCTAGATTGGCATTCGTCCCGAGTGTGCCCGGGGTCGGGTGGAGAAGCCCGTGGAGGCCAGCGGGGAGGAGTGTGCGTGGGGAGGGTAATGTGAGGGCAGGAAGGACGCCGACGACGGTGGATGTGGATGAGGACGCGAAGGCTGCTGACGTGGGAGGGGTGGGTAATTGATGGGATGGCGGGATATTGGCACCGATGGCAGATGGGCGTGCACCAAGAGAAGAAGGGGAAGGGACTGTGAGATCACATGACGGCGACTGGGACGGTGTGAGGGTGGGCAGCCACGTCGAGATAGAAGGGAGACGGGAGGTGGATTTGGGTGCTGCGGATGGGGGTGGGGCAGTGGCAGGCTCGTCGGTGGGCCTGGCAGGGCCGCCGTCTCGCAACGACGATATAGATTTGCTGCAGTGTGGACACCCGTCACGCTCGAGGCTCTCGGCCCTCTCGGTCAAGTCTTGGAGATAGGCAACGGTGCGAACGAGGATCTCCAACTTGAACTCTTTTTCCCCTGAGCCCTTTGATTTCTGCTGTTTTGGCCTGTTGATGCCGGTGCTGGTGGGATCTTGATCGTCGTCAGACTCGTCTTGATGATGATCATCCGGGAAAGCACGTTTGTAATGGGGGGGAACGAGTGTGCGCAACGTAGCCAGCGCATCGTTAATTTTTGTGCGACGGGCTTTTTCTATGAGGGAGTGATTGATTTTCCTCTGTGCCTCGCGTGCAGCACGAGACAAGGTGCCAGGCTTGCGGCCCCGGCGCTTCGGGGGAGAGGGCTGGGGGACGTCGTCGGGGTTGTCTGTGGACGGAGAGGGCGACTCGCGGACGGGGTGGGGGTACGGAGGAGAGTCGTCTGGGCGCACACGCTTTGCACGGCGGGGAGGGTTGCACGACGCAGCGTAGACGTCGCTGGGCATGTCGCGTGCGGGGAGAGACGGAGACGGGGGCGCGGGGGCGATGGGACGAAAGGGAAACATGGGAGAGAGACGACGACGAGACGACGGACTCAAGTTAAAAACGCACGGAGAGTTGGAGAATGCTCGTGTGCTCGTTTCGCGCGTTCTGATTGGCTGGCGACGCACGTGTGTCCCCAGTCACAAGAGCAGATTCCTTCGTCTCGTTCGACCATGTCCCTCCAGGCCAGGCTTATCGCTCGCACCGCATCCACCCTGGCGCTCTCGCCCGTCCCGAAGAACCAAGGACACCGCATCAGGACCGCCGCTGCCCTCATCATCGGGTGTGTGCCCTTGCTCTCGCTCGATTTGTCTCCCTCACAGCCGAAGAGATGAGATCCTGAACGGAAAGACACTCGACCGCAACTCGAATTACTTTGCACAGTACTGCTTCGAGCTCGGTATAGACCTGTTCGTGACGCATTCCACACAGCCCCACAGAACTGTGATGTCTTCTCAGGAAACGAATAGAAGTCATCCCCGACGACGAAAATGACATGTATGCTTCTGCGTCATTTGATGCGCACTACGCCCTCTGACCGTATCAGCATCGAAGCCAGTCGACGATTGGTCGACAAGTACGACTTGGTCGTCACCTCTGGGGGCATAGGTCCCACCCACGACGGTACGTACACCCCCCCATGCCCCTGAGAGTCGACCTTATCAACCCCAGACATCACGTATGCATCCATCGCCAAGTCATTCAACCGCCCCTTAGCCTATCATACCGAAACACTGGCTCGCATGGAAAGCATAGCCAAAAACAGGCCCTCTCTCGTACACCAAACTGAAGAACAACGCACTGCACAGAAGAGAATGGCGCTCTTCCCAGAAGGCGCCGAGGTCCTGTTTGTGGCTGGCGATCTCTGGGTGGTGCGTCTCGCTGGTTAGGTCTGATCCAGTGCGTGCTGACGCCCGCATATATCCACATCTTATCCACATACGCGCATGTGCATCAACCGCAAACGTGTATGCCCCACACATGCGGTGACATCCCTTGTGATGCACGCTAAAACGTCTGATTCCCGGCCGGTCTACTACATAGCCCGTCGTCCGCGTGCAGGGTAAACTATGCATCTTCCCTGGCATACCCTCGCTCTTCCAGAAGATGCTCGATGGACTGAAGCCTTACCTGCCCTTGCCACCAGCGGACGCGCGCCCACGCAGGGTACAGGTGTTCACGTCGTACGCTCGTCCTTTGGTACTCCTTACTGTCCACTCTCATCCTTCAAATAGCCTTCCAGAGTCTTCCATTGCACCATATCTTGCTCAGCTCCAAGCCCGTGTCGGCACAGAGGGAATCCGCATAGGATCGTACCCTGTCCTACAGCGCGGCGTGTACGTATCTCTGATAGGTGTGGACCCCGAACGGGTCACAAGTATTGCTGCAGAAGTGGAAAGGGAACTCCAGGGGAACATTGTCGGTGAAGGTGAAAAGGGTGTGCAAGGTAAATCACAATGACCTATTAAATTACTCTTCTCGTATTTTGTAAGTTATATCGATATTGACAATCCGGCGACCATAGCATATGATGGAGCATCGAGCGAAGAGAGCTTAGGGAAGTAAACAGCCAACAAGCATAAGGAATGCAGAATCAAAGGGAACACAGATTAGGGGGCACAGGCGAGCATATCTCAGGCCTAGTAGTAGTGCAAGCCGGGACAACAGAACCTCGCCAACGATCAACTCATCTCGGGCAAAATAATACTATGTAGTAATTGCCATTCGAGCAAGTCGTGAGGAGCCATTGAATTTGGTGCCGTTGCGTAATTACGTCGGCAAGTGATAGTAAGTATACCAGCAAGCAGAACCACGACAGGAACCGTCTTGCTCCTTGTTCCTTGACCTGCACGGTGGCACCTCAGGACAAAGCAGGAGCGGGGAAAATTTTGACGTAATCCAAGCAAATCTCACTTCGTAAATATCCACCACCAATTCTCGGAGTTCCTTTATCAAATCTGCAAAATGTCCACCACGGCTGGTCAAGCAAATTCTGCGCCCTACCCGCCTAGACAGCGCCAAGTCAGAACCAACGATGCGGCAATGGAAGAAGGCCGTCAGCACACTAATGGCACTTTACCCCTGTCGAGTGGCGCACATGGTAGTAATGCATTTCCGAAATCTCCTCCAAGTAGATACTACTGATCAACCTTTCAAACCAGCCTTCAGTCCTATGTATGAGGCGATGTTGCGCAATAGAAAGCGTGCTCATTTGTTGCAAGTGAGTTTGAGAACGTTACACATCAACATTTAGTAACTGCTACTAACGTGTTTCTAAAAAGGCGACTGTGACATTGGCCCTTACAGCGATTGTCGGCCTTCTTGCCATCGATTCCATTCGCCAGTCAAAGACGGTCTTGCCTCGGACTTATGTATCTCTCTCTCTGTGTGCACTGGGTAGCATTGTGTTGGTGACAGTTATGTGCTCACCAAAATGGTTGGTGAGTGATTCTTAGGACTATTACTGGTAAACTTGCTTATGCCGAAAATAATAGGGTAATGGCCGCCCATTGGCTTATTCCCCGAGTTCTTCTTTTATGTACAGGTGTGTTGAGCGTGAGTTCTATGATTGCATACAAACTCACAAATGTTTTTATTATCATACTACTAGCACTACATTTTTCTTTCTGGGACTATTTTATTATTTTTTCCAGGAGGAAGAAGGTTGGATGGTTCCTGCAGGTGTTTCCCTGCTTTTCTGTGCCGTCGTTTTTCTCTGCTACTGGATGATGACAGAACCACTGCCATAGTAATATTGGCTCCTTAGTTGACGAATGTTAGGCTGCCCGAGTAGAGCCCAATTGGCAAAGTTGATCCTCTCATCAGATGCCACCTTCACGTAGTGAGCTCCAGCTTCGTCCGTCGCTCAGTTCGGTGGTGCACGACCTGCTGTGGTTGGGCTGGGCCGAGCGTTAGTTCAGCTGGGGCGAGGCAGGTGGAGCCGCTCGGGTGGGCGGGATACCTGCTCGCCGGAAGTCGTGCACCGTGGACTAAGGAGGGCGAATGGATTGAGCCAAACCGCATCATGTATTATCTATGGACTTGAATGACTAACGCAATTACAGGGTATAAAGGGTGCGGAGGGTGGGTGCAACGAGACTCAGAGAGACGGATGTGCGAGGATGCTGAAGGAGATGGCGAAGAGCACACGTTAGTTGGTGGCGGTTCGAGAACAAGAGAGGTAGGCGCCTACCTAGCGCTCACTGCTCGGCTGGACGCTAGCTGCCGGGGATTTCCGGCACCGTCACTAAGAAACGGAAGCATTTTCACACTCAACAGCGCTGCATGAACATCTCAGGCATTGGCAATGAAGATATCTGCCAATGTGTAGCATCAAGTTCAAATATCTGTGAGGTGCCTTCACCCTCTATCACCAACTTGACCTCCCTATAGATCGCTCAGGCTGCCTTGATCCTCCGAGTCTCATCTTTGCAGTGTGTGAAAACGTCTCAGCAGCGCCGCACACAGTCCAGCCAGCGCACAACGAAAAGGTCCCGCCAGCGCGAGTTACTAGTCCTCGAGTGGAATTCGTGCTGCTACTCCCACCAGAACTACGGGCTCACGTGTTAGAGAAAATTGTCGAAGCCCTACTAATCAAGGAAACTGAACCACACCGAGAATTTTGGTGATGAGTGAAGATTAATTCCAGTTGAGGCTTATCGCCTTCACAGCACGACAGTCCACCTTGGCAAACTCTTCCATCTTAAAGAGCCCCCTCGGCCATGGCCAGCACATCAAGACGGCCATTGTCCTCGTCATCGGGTGTACCCTTGCTTTTCCTCAATTTATCTCGCTCACAACCAAAGAGGTGAGGTCCTAAACGGAAAGACGCTCGACCGCAACTCGAATTACTTTGCACAGTAGTACTGCTCCGAACTCGGTATTATAAGATCTGTTCGTGACGGATTCCACACAGCCAACAGAACTATGCTCTTTTCTCAGGAAACGAATAGAAGTCATCCCCGAAAATCACATCACATCAGCATCGAGGCTAGCCGGCGATTGGTCGTCAAGTATGACTTGGTCGTCACCTCTGGGGACATAGGTCCCATTCACGACGGTACGTCCAACACCTCCGCTCATCAACCACAGACATCACGTACTACGCATCCATCGCCAAGTCCTTCCACCGTCCAGTAGCCTATCATATAGAAACACTGGCTCGCGTGGAGAGCATAGCCAAAAACAGGCCCTCCTTCGCGCACCAGACCGAAGAACAACGCACTGCACAGAAGAAAATGGCGCGCCGAGGACTTGTTTGTGGCTGGCGATCTCTGAGCGGTGCGTCTCGCTGGTCAGGTCGGATACGGTGCGTGCTAACGCCACTTCATCGCATATATCTACATCTTATCCACATACTTACGCACATGCATATACTGCATGTGCATCAAACGTAAAGGTGTAGTATGACCCACATATCCGTCTCCACGCAATGCACAAATGCGGACATCCCTTGCGATGGGGCACGCTAAAACGTCTGATTCCCGGCCAGTCTAGTCTGTCGTCCGCGTGCAGGGCAAACTATACATCTTCCTTGGCATACCCTCGCTCTTCCAGAAGATGTTCGATGGACTGAAACCTTACCTGCCCTTGCCACCACCGGACACGCAGGGTACAGGTGTTCACGTCGTACGCCCGTCCCTTGGTAGTACTCATTGTGCTGTGCACTCTCATCCTTCGACATAACCTTCCAGAGTCCTCCATTGCACCATATCTTACTCAGCTTCAAACTCGTGTCGGCACAGAGGGGATGGATATGTATGTACAAGAGAGCAAGAATGGATTACAAGTGAATGACGGAGCAACGATTGCCAGTCACCTCGGATAATCCCACGAGCCTGTCGCTGGAATACGTGCATATCTCACGCCTATGTGGTAGCAGTGCAATCCGGGACAACAGAAGCATCCGAGCCAACGACCAAGTCGCCTGACAGATCCTGGCAGGCTTCCTGATTCGAAAAGGCTGTGGCACTCCATCTACTCGTACACGTGCACCCGACGAAGGACGGGCACTGGATTACATACATAGGCCTCTCCAGTGCCTCATTACCGCATGATGTTGGGAACAATTGGGTGGCTATACCAACTTGTAGGGCATGACCATCGCGAGGCTGTTTACACAAATACTAATTGTTCTGTGCGTGGTACACATCACAAAAATCCCCTAGTTCATACATGGTAATACATGGTAATATATAGTAGTGTTTTTGCTGTTGGTGCTATCTTATATGTTTGGCGGGCACCCTGGAATATATTGCCATGTCCAAAAACGCTGGAGTCGACCATAGATGGGCGTGAGTGAGCACAGACCAGTCATAATATATTCACCATTGTCAAAACAATCCATATATTCTCATGTTTTCTCATATCTTTGAAGTCTAACAAACATGGCATTGCAACAATAAAGCACCAAATACAACAATGTATTTCGAAACAATGACATCTATTATGAGAGGTTGGTTGTACATAACATGCGGAAAAGCGGATCGACGATGGTATCAAAAACGAAAGAAAGAGGCCTTGAAAGTACTGTAAAAAACCTACTCGGATATCGTAGTGGCACTCACTACATTGCATTCTATTTCCGGCCCTTGCGTTTACCGCTAGAAGTCTTATCAACTTGGCGTTTCTTGTTTGCACTAGTAGCAGCATTGCGGGGGGCATCGCATTCGTCATCCGAAACAAGCCTGCACTTTTTGGATTTCTTGGGCAGATCGACCCGTTTCCCCTTGCCTTTGGCCTTGTGAACCGGGGAAATTGGGGACTCGGACACGCTAGTCAGCGACAGCTGGGACAACGCCGAGGACCTACGCGACAAACGCCGTGGTGATAAAGCGTTAGAGGATGTGCGTGAAAATTGGCGAGTCATTGGGCGTTCTGGAGCCCGCAGAGAGGTATCGTTAACATTCTGCACAGGTGGGCGAGGCGGAGCGGACTCCTGCACAACAGAAGGGCGAGGCGGAGCGGACTCCTGCACAACAGAAGGGCGAGGCAGAGCAGACTCCTGCACAACAGAAGGGCGAGGCAGAGCAGACTCCTGCACAGCAGAAGGACAACGCGGAGCGGACTCCTGCTCAACAGGTGCTGGGAGTGAGGATTCGCCAGCCAGGGGGGACGAAGGGCGAATGGGAGATCGGCGTGACCCAGATGAACGAGAACTTGATGCAGCCATTTGTGCTCGCATCTTTGCCATTGTGCTCATGGTACTGAAAGATGAGGAGCCGCGATAACTGTTGTCAGTGACCTCCGTCCCGCGGCCCTCCTCATTCTTAAAAATAGCCCTTTTCCAATCTGGTTTAGCGATAGTCTACACTTCAATGCACGCTTACATATTCCAGTGGTGCCGTACTTCTTCGAAAAGCAGACCATTTTCTCGCAGCAAGTCGATTATCCCATAATAGAAATCAGAATATTTGAACTTGGCATCGATCTCGCACCACTTGCTGCGAGAGGAAATGCAGTGGCGAGTCTAAGGGGATGAGAGTAAGAATTGACGATCACATTAGTAGTGGACTCACGAGAACACAGCTGTATGCAATATGCTCCGCTTCAACGGACATCATGTCGTGCAAGGTGGCATTGCATGGCCGCGTTCCACGCGGCTCACCACCAAGTGCTGCTGATGGTCCTTTAAAAACATGGACACCCACCTAGCGATCCAGTAGTCACAATAGCAAAACAAAAAAAGCTAGAACGTATGCGAACAGGTAGGTAGCCCTTGAATATACCGTTGGTCATGTCCTCGGGGTCGTAGTCGCGACCGGGGGGATTCCCTTCCCAGAGGAATGCCGGAAGAGTGTCAGAGTCCATCACTATTTGACCACTTTCAAGTTTCTTTTTCGTCCTATAAACAAATTAGTAGTCAAGGCTACATACGTCAGTAAGTCAGACCTACTCTGTGACATCCGTCTCATACTCCATAACAGCTTCAATTGGGCAAATCATGCGAGCCAAAACTGGGTGATTCAAACCCAACTGCGTCGCATTGCTTCCATGGATCAGAGGCGAGACAGCAGCGACTGTTGGGTCGGGTGCAGCATAGGTGCCGATTTCACGACGCAATCGAGTGCAGTCGTTAGAACGTGTTGCACTAATGATCTTGTTCATCTGAGAGGTGTGTAGCATTGTTAGTATGTGCCTACAACATGCATATATGCACATATGCGTACCTCGTCAGTAATCTGCCTGAGCTCTGATGATTTTGAAGGGCTATCGATAAGCCTTTTGAGGCTAGGGGCGATTTCTAAAAGCCGGTGGTAGCTGCGGTTGTAGTGATCGATCACATTTGCAGGACTAGGAGTAGATCAACTGCCGAATATCAGCTATGGTGCAAATCACTTAGAGGCCACTACTTTTGTGCAAATATTTTTGGCTCACAACAAAAAGGCCAATTAAGATTTCCTCTAACAAAAGTGCTCCTTTTAACACAAGGAACAAAACTGTAAGAGGAAATTTTAATTGGGTCAAAATTGGAAGAACAAAATTTATCAAGAAGTATAAAATTGGCCACATAGGGGGTTATCATCAAATATAGTATGTGTTACCTTCCATATTGATCAAAATGCTGTGCAACTAGGTTTCCCTTCAATGACAAAGGTTTCTCAGGCTTGGAAACTCAATTGCAATGCTGTTTTCAAGCTTAGCACCACCAGGGGATACTGGTAGGAAGTGCCACATCCCTTGTTAGATTGGTTTGTGCATGAAAAACCACACTGATGCAGGGCACATATCAAAACCACACTCATGTCTAACTGTAACCATGACCACTACATATGAACTCTAGTACAGTCATCTGACAGGTTTTGAGACAGCAACCTTTTTTTCTCATTCTGTTGATGCAACACACCTCCACACTTTATCAAGCAATGATGCACATGGATCTCCAATTCTGCAAGGAATACTGAGCTATGTACCATGCAGAAAAGTAGTTATAGGAAAAATAATAAACATATTCAATCATTGAGGTGTCTCAAAGGGTAGTATGTCCACATACAGTTGCATAATTTGCAAGGTTTCACCATTGTATACAAGTTATACCTACAATCCTGAAGACATTTAATTTGGACATTCTTTACCACTGTAATTCATTCATGGTCTATTCAGATCTATTTAAATCTATGTTATTGTGTCCAATGAGCATTTGTAAATTTTGGTGTCTGAAAACCCACCAGATGACTGTAGTCCTGGCTCAACTATCTCTTCTATGTGAGCTTACAACTGCATCATCTTTGGGGACTGGTATTATTTTTCTGTGATATGTAGTGACACCTACATATAGAAATGATACATAGTTCTATAGCAGTACATTCTACTCAACTGAAACAGAAGCAATAAGGCTCTCAAGACTGATCCAAGTTTGCCCACATACACACCTTCATAGGGTTAGGTTTTGGTTTTGGTTTTATCCCAGTCAATTTGGCCACTGCACAAAAGTAGTGGCCTCTAAGTGATTCACACCATAGTAATAGAATGCAGACTCACATAGATTCAAGCCGCGCCCTGCGGCGTTCAGTAACATCGGCATCCTCTTCGAGCTCTCCGTTCTTGATCGCATTGTCTTGCTGCAACATGAACTTGATCTTGATGAGTTTGTCGAGTTTGCCGTGCATATCAACACATCGCGCAAACGTGCGAGCTGCCCTAATGTACTCCTTGTCGATGCTGTAATTTTCATCATCCGAATCATCATCGTCTTGTTTTCTATTGGCAGTTAGCGTGATTTCCCCAGCCAGAGATCTGATGCGTGCTCACCGGCGATGAGTCGACTTCGTGCGACTCTTCTTCTTGCTTTGTTTCTCCGAAGACTTCTTACGCGCTCGCTGCGCTGATAAACCGCGAGATTCAGATGGAGATTCGTCGTCGCTGGAGTGGTCAGAGTCAACATGCTTTCTACGCGACATTAGGGGGAAGAGTGAGGGAGAAAGTGGGAGGGTGGGAAAAACGTGTGGTCAGGGGAATTGAGGAGGTGGGGAGGTGGGAAGACGAAACCAAATCAGGAAATCAGTAGATAACGCGCTTGAAATTTCTCTAAGTCCCACCACTCATCATCCAATGAGACCACACAGAGGACGGCGAATCCATTAGGTGGATGGGGGACATGAGGTGAGTTGCAATGTTTCTGTACTTGATTCTCCACCTCAATCACCCAAGCAGGATGTAGAATAACTTCTAATTTACGAGTAGTGGACCATGGCCAGAATACTTATTGTTTTCAAGGAATCAGACATGTATGCAGCAAGCCCACGAATACCCAGCAAATATTCTCTGTACCCCCAGATGGATGACCCGACTTGCCTTGGATGTGGACGCAGCTTTGCCAGTCGGAAGAAGCTGAGCAGCCACGAACCGCAATGTAAGGCTTATGTTCAGGTTATGGCTGATGTTTTCAGGTCCCAGAGACGCCTACAGAAGGGGCGCAAAGTGTGGAGGGACCTCGTACCTCAGGTTGAGGCCTCTGGAGCTGATGACCCAGTGGAAATGCAAGCAGACAATCAACCCACTCCCATGGAAGAACTTCAGGTGTGTCTTCTGTTTCTAACTGACGAATAAATGTGCTATAATCATCTTAATATTAGTTTTCACGGGCTCTGTCTCCATTCCATGAACCACAGACATATGTTGGAGATAAACAGAACTGTTGTGGTATGTTTACCTACTTACATAAGCATGCATCGCACTAGAGTAGAGTTCCTAGTACCATAGTTCCCTCAGTAGCTTTCCAGACTACTGAGGGTGAGTACCTTTCATACTAACCACTTACTACCTACTGATACCTTGTAGTTACCTACAGGTATATACTAATATAACAGTAGCTTGCCAGACTACTGAGGTTACCTACAGCTCTCCTTCTCTCTTCTTTCAGGCTAGACCTTCCCTGTGCAGACCACCACCTTTCTATAACATATTCACCCAATGAAACAGATGCTATGATTCGCTCGCCAACACCGGTTGTTTCGAAACGTTCTGGACGCAGGATCCATCTTCCTGCACGCTATACCGACTTTCTTCCACTATCTGATGCTGAACCTTCTGCGATTGAGCACCCTACTTCTGTGGTGGACAACCAAGATCAACACAGAATCGGTTTGGATCACTCTGCATGTAGTGAATGGCGCACAGACCCAACTGAGATGGGTCTGTTCCGAGTTTACCCATCTCAACCTACCCTCGTTCCAGCTGATACCAGCCTCATATCAGTCACAGACGCTCCCACACTCCAACAGCCGCTGCCTCGCACTGCCCCGCCTACTGGACTCGTCGATACTGAACCAAGGGTGACAGAAGACGACCTTTTCTCTGCGTTTAGTAATCCCACTGCTGGGCTTTTGATGTGCTGGCAATATTCAGGCTCCAATGCAAAATCAGCTGCCGAGCTTAACCGGTTAGCTACCAACTTTACCAGTGATCCTCTCTTCAACCCTACAGATTCTGCAAATTTCAGTTACGAGCGGGAGAAGAAGTTGGTTGAGAAGTATCTTCAAGACCACTCCAATCCGTTCCGAGCTGATCACGGATGGATGAAGTCGTCGGTAAAGATCCGGCTTCCAAAAGAAAAGGCTCGCTGGCCATCGGAGACGGATCCCGCCGTACCTGAACTGGAAGTCAAGGGGGTTTACCATCGCTCCCTTACAGACATAATCAAGGCTGTCTTCGAAGGCGAAGATGGACATACATTCCACATGACACCGTTTCGTCAGCAATGGACAACTGCTGATAATCGCACTGTCAATGTTTATTCCGAAATATACTCTTCGCCGGCACTGCTTGATGCTCATAAGGAGATTAATGCGTTGCCACGGGTTCCAGGAGACAACCTTGAATGAGTCGTTGCGCCCCTCATGATGTGGTCTGATTCAACTCATCTCGCAAATTTTGGTGACGCATCCCTCTGGCCATTTTACCTCTTTTTCGGAAACCAGTCCAAGTATACTCGCGGAAAGCCAACAGCATCAGCATGTCATCACGTTGCATATATTCCAATGGTATGTTTTCTGGTGTATCCTACACTCTAGCTTGCTCAATACGAATTCAACAGCTCCCTGACAACTTTCAAGATATTTATGTCCAGACCTTTGGTGATGCGTCGTCAAACAAGGTGTACACATACTGTAAGCGAGAGCTGATACAAGAGGTCTGGAGACTCCTCCTCGATGGGAAGTTTATGGAGGCCTATGAACACGGCATTGTTATCAAATGCTCGGATGGGATCAAAAGGCGCTTTTTCCCCCAGTTTATCACATATTCAGCGGATTACCCCGAGAAGTAAGTGTACATGCCTGACTCTTTTTCAATATCCGTCTCATGACACATACCTGATAGGATTATGCTCGCTTGTATAAAATTCCTTGGGGAATGTCCTTGCCCTCGATGTCTTGTAGCAAAGAAAGACATCCCTAAAATGGGAACCAGGGGTGACTTCAAGAAGCGGGAGGAGACATCTCGGGTTGATAATAGGACACGCCGCATGAAAGTCGAACGAGCACGTATGTTCATTTTTCGGAAAGGGGCAGGTGTCAACAGCAGCCGGGTACGAAACTTGCTAAATGACGAGTCTCTAACTCCAAACCGTGTAAGTGACATTGTTATCAGCTACTTATAATCACTAATATCATCTAGAATGCATTTTCTGAGCGGCTATCAAGGTTCCTTTTCAGTTTTTTTGCTCTATTTGTCATCGACCTACTCCATGAATTCGAACTCGGAGTTTGGAAAGCAATTTTTACTCACCTACTCCGCATTCTGCATGCAGTGGGAGGGACAGTGGTGCAAGAACTCAATTGGAGGTATCGTGGAATACCCACGTTTGGGAGAGGGACGATCCGTCGGTTCCATGCGAATGTATCCGCCATGAAGCGGTTGGCAGCACGCGACTTTGAAGATCTCCTCCAGGTAAACCATTCATGCAACTGTCTGTGTGCAGTTGCTGAAGCCACACCTGCAGTGTGCGATGCCGGCATTCGAGGGGTTGATTCCTTCTCATGATGAGATAGTAATTGACCTTTTGTTCGACTTAGCATGCTGGCATGCATACGCAAAATTGCGGCTTCATACTGACGATACACTACACTTCTTTGACTTGGCAACTGTTGTGCTGGGTCAATCAGTGCGCCGCTTCCAAAGGACAGTCTGTTCCTATTATGACACGTCTGAGCTGCCTGCCGAGTGTGCATCCCGTGGTAGCTGGGAAGCTGCTTTGGCATCAAAGCAGCCCAGCGCTAGCACCTCAGCAGAAGGAAAGATGCCACTCACACGAAAATCCAAGCAACTCAACCTTTGCACGTATAAATATCATGCCCTTGCAGATTATCCGAACACGATCCGAAGATTCGGTACAACCGACAATTACTCTACTCAAACAGTGCGTGATTTTTTCATCTGATGTGTTTATTTACGTAGTGCAAAATATGCAGGGGGAACTTGAGCACCGCTGCTCAAAGCGTCGGTACGCACGCTCAGGGAAAAAAAAGGGTTCCATGGTTGGTAGCATCGCCAACCAAGAAGCCATGGAACGTTTCATATGGAGCCGTATGTGTAACTTTGTTGCAACAAAATGCGGTAACTACCGTCGCAACCCGTTGCGCCGTTCACGGTAATGTAGTGTTGCAATCCGGCATTGCAACGCAACCTGTCCGCTCCACAGGTTGTGTTGCAATACTCTTCTCCGCCTTGCAACATGTATTCGATTGCTTGAACCCGCCCGTTCGACATGTTTCGTTGCAACACTCCTTACAATATCTGCCATTGCAA
>Ga0307518_10000253_pt1 | contig 40543 bp, 24 predicted proteins | sample 25_EM_MG_FD_203889 | JGI IMG/M metagenome (GOLD analysis project Ga0307518, IMG submission 203889) | Populus trichocarpa ectomycorrhiza microbial communities from riparian zone in the Pacific Northwest, United States - 25_EM | ecosystem: Host-associated > Plants > Roots > Unclassified | place... | reverse complement strand
CCGAATTACCTTCCCTTCTCCTAGTGCTCATATACTTGTCCTTTAGAACTTTTACCCAAAGATGATTCTCCTTCATCATCCCTCAAGCCAATTTCATTAAAAAGGCTCTATTCATTGACTTCATTTTCTTTAACCCCATCCTGCCTTCTTCCTTCGGCCGACACATCTTGTTCCAATTCACAAGATGGATTTTGTCTCTACCTTCTTGTTGACCCCATATGAATCTCCTGCATATTTTCTCTATCTCATAGCACGCGTGAACTTGATTCACGCGTGCATGGCACTGTGCGAAGGTAATTAATTACCTTCGCACAGTGCTAAATGCACTGAAGTTTCAAAAAGAATGAAGAGGAAGAGAAAGCTTACCTTGCCGCAGGTTGCTTCGCTGAAGTGTTAGCGTCTTGGGCGAAGATCAGTGAAGGCGTCCGTTGCTAGGAACTGGAATTCCTCCTTCTACCTCTGCTTTCCTGCCCTCTGTTTCTTCTTCTCTCGTCTGTGTATTTTTTTTTTTGCTCTGTTTTTCTACTGCTTCCACCTCTGGCGTTTGTTTTCTTCCTTGCTGTTTCGGTCCCCTCTGGTGAGGGAAGGCTAGTTTCTGTTATGGGATTTCTGGAAAAAAAAAACTAAGAGTTCCTCTGGTTTCTTTGTGTCTCTTTTCTTCCCGGTGCTTTTTTTCTCTCCGTCTCTCTTTGTTTTTCTCTCTTCGTCTGTGTCTCCTGGGTTTTTTTTGTGTTCGTCTCCTGTGTTTTTTTCTCTGGTTCTCGTTCCTCTCTCCCTGGGTTTTTTGCCTTTTCTTTTTTTTCTGGGTCTCTTCTCTCTGTTCCTACGGTTCCCCCTCTGTTTTCTTCTTCAGTTTTTTTTTTCCTGCGCCATCTCATCTTCTCTGGCTTTATAGCCAGAGATTTGAAACGGCTTCCATCCTTTACTCCAGCAACGGCTCCTGAGGAGGAAGACGAAGAAGGCGATTAACAAATTCTAAAAACGACGTCGTTTGTGTGATGGGAATAGACATTTTCAATCTGGTCACTGAAGTTATGAAATCGTGTAATCAAGTCCCTAGGTAAATTATAATTGGACCCCTTTATTTCCGTGCTTTTTACAAGCTAGTCCTTGGACTTTAATCTGCTGCAATTTGGCCCCCAATTTGCCCCAAACTTTGGTATTTCTTCAATTAAGTCTCTGATTTCATTAATTAAATTAATTCCAAGCTCGAATAAGTTTCAAAACTTATCAATTCTCCAATTAAGCCCTTGATTTGATTAATTAAATTAATTTCAAGCTCAATTAAGTCTCAAAACTTCTAATCATGTTGCCCTTAACCCAAATTTTAATTTATTATTCATTTTTTATTTGTTTTTCATCATCATTTTATCATTTTTTTTATTATCATTTTTTAGTAAATAAAATAATAGTAATAATAATAATAAGATAAAATGGTCAAAAATTGGGTTATGACAGTTGTCTCCTCTTTATAATATTTACTATGCAAAGATATTGGAAAATTTCATTTTCTTTTAGCTTTGTGTAGTAAATTTATAAAGAAAAGTAGATATAGAAAGAACTTTTGCTTCTTTTTTTTTTAGAGTCTTGAAAACTTCGAAAACAATAGATTGACATATGACTTTTATAGGGAGATGTAGAAATCAAGAAACAAGTTATTTGGAAGACGATCCACTTTTTTTTGTTGTGTTTTTTTTTAAATGGATCAAATTTGGGCAACCTGCCCGATGATAAAAGAACGCGAAGAATTCGCGAGTGATCTAATTGTTCCAGGCGACCTGCCCGATGAAGAATAAAACGCGAGAAGGGTTTCGCGAGTGGTCTAATTGTTCCAGACGACTGGCCCGATAGGAAGAAGAAACGCGAAGGATTTCGCGAGTTGTCTAATTGTTCCAAACGACCTGTTCGATGGTGAAAATATAGAGAGAGATTTTTTTTTCTTAGAAGTGGTCTCATTGTAATGAGTGACCTACCTAGGTGGGAAAATACAAAGAAAGGGTCTCATTGTAATGGGTGACCTACCCAAGTAAAAAGAGAAAGGAAAATGAGGGCTTGAAGGCGCACTCAAAAGGATGGTCGAGGGATCAAAGGCGCACTCAAAGGAGGTGAAGGCTCGAAGGCGCACTCAAAAGAATGGTCGAGGGCTCGAAGGCGCGCTCGAAAGAAAGTGAGGGCTCAAAGGCGCACTCGAAAAAGGTGAGGGCTCGAAGGCGCACTCAAAAGAGAGGTAGGGTTAGGAAACACACTACCTTGGATGGTCAAGTGCTCGAAGGCGCTCTCGAAAAGTGAGGTAGGGTTAGGAAACGCACTACCTTGGATGGTCAAAGGCTCGAAGGTGCACTTGAAAGGAAATGAGGGCTCGAAGGTGCACTTGAAAGGAAATGAGGGCTCGGAGGCGCACTCAAAAGAAGTGAGGGCTCGAAGGCGCACTTAAAAGAGAGGTAGGGCTAGGAAACGCACTACCTTACATGATCAAGGACTCAAATGCGCACTTTAAAGGAGATAGAGGCTTGAAGATGCCCTTGAAAGGGAAGTAGGGTTAGAAAACGCACTACCTTGGATGGTCAAGTGCTTAAAGACGCACTCGAAAGGAGATGAAGGCTCGAAGGCGCACTTGAAAGGAGATAACGGCTTGAAAGCGCTCTCGAAAAGGGAGGTAGGGTTAGGAAACGCACTACCTTGGATGGTCAAAGGCTCGAAGGTGCCCTTGAAAGGAAATGAGTGCTCGAAGGCGCCCTAAAAATGATGATCGAAGGCTCAAAGGTGCATTCGAAGAAGGTGGAAAAACACAGAGATTTTTCAAGTGGCCTAATTCTCATGGGCGGCCTGCCCAGGTTGAAAAATTTTCAAAAGCAATTTCAATCTTTGGCCATTTCAAGTTGGCCTTCCACTTGATGGATTCCGCCAGAATTTTCTCTTATGAAATTTGCAAAACTCATTGTCCAATGTCTCAAAGTTTAGATGATATGCATGCATCTTTACCTGATTTAAAATATAGGCCCCCATTTCTTCTTGATCTTCTTGTTGTTTGATTGATGAAGACATGATATCTCTGATTTGGTCATCTTCATTGCTTGGCTTCTAGCCCACTTGAGTTAGCCTATGTAAGTTTATTCTCAAATTTGTTTACATAACTGAGCCTTTGTGGTGCCCATCGTGACCCACTTGCTTGCCAGAGATTTTCTGTCTCGTCAAATAATTTGAGACGATCATTCATTACTTCCCGTCTCACTGCTAAAAACATTCGATGTCAATTGCTGAAAGGATCAAGCTGTCTTTCGTAAACCAAAATGCCCCCTTATCTTGTTGTAGGAAATGCTCATCTCTTTTTCCTATAAGGGATCGATTCTCCTTCTAAACACAATGTTGCCCCCTTGTACTGATCATTGCCCCCAAGTGTGCTATGTCAGTGACTTAGACAAATAATGTTTTTAAGAGGCCATTCTCTCATTTCTCTCCTTTTTAGTTTTGTGAAGGAATATGGGTCTAGAATGAATCTTGAAATCTTGATCTTGCATTTTGAAAACAAAAATTATTTCGTTGTGAGTTTAAAACAATTTGCTTTTGAAATATTGCAACTCTTTGGCTATTTTCTTTCTTGAAAAAGAGATTATATGCTCTTGTGTTTGGCAATGAGGTCTTCGGTGAAAATATGTCATGAGATGACCTTTTGTTTTTATAGGTTTTCAAAGTGAAGGGCTCGAGAAAAAGCTCGAGGTTTTGTTTGAGAAAAAAAATTTGTCTCTTTTTTAACATTCATTTTTATCAGCATGAATAATAATGAGTAGTTTATTCTTGATGTCATGAATCATATGAAAAGGTATTCTTTGCATTTTGAAAGCATTGTTTATTGTTCCAGGTTGCTTGCTTGCTTGATTAGAAAGGACTTCTACAGGCACGTAACGTAGGCTATGGTTTTTTGCTATGAAAGAAAAGGATTCATAAGGCTCAAAGAGTGTTGCAGGGTTTCAAAGAATGGGGATCACTATCAACAGTTTGACTCTTGATGTCATTCATATTTTATTTTGCCGCTCTTCTTTGATTTGTCACTTCTTCTTTTTTATTGCTTTGCTATGGCATACTCATTTTATCTTGGATGTCACTTTTTCTAGTGATTTGGGCATGCCCCCTAGCATTTGAGTTTCTTAAGCTCTTATGCCTTTTTGGCTTTCTCACGGCTTTTTCTCTTTTCTCATTGAAATTTTCTCTTACCCTCTAGTGTGGGGTGTGATCCTAGTCGGGATTTTTTTTCATGAAAGAAAAATTATTCAGGCTCAAAAAGGGATCACAAGGGATGTACTTATTTCAGAACGTGAAAGGAATAACAAAGATGGCCTTTCTTCATTTCAAGCGCAAGCAGTTAAGATCAATAAACTTTGACCTCATCCAGTATGATGGTTTGGTCTTTGCAAAGATGCATTTCATGAATCATGAGCAACGAGTTCACTATATACCATTATTCATACATTTAAAAACACATGATTCAAGAGTCATGGGGTAAGGGTGTTTATTCATTATTTTTTTGTTTATAATTTAGTCACCTCAATGATGGAGTTATTTGATTCACTTGTCATTCTACAAGTAGAATGTCAAAAATATCATTTTTGAATAAACATCAAATTATTTTTTGAAATCAAAATGCTAGATCAATTTTTCAAAACTCCAATAGGGAACTGATTTTGGTAAAAGAGATGAATTGCGTCTATGAGATCACGCGAGGCTTCAAAAGTGTATTCGTGAGTTCTTATAAGAAATCTCTCTTAAGAAGATGAATAATGCTTGGTCGTAAACACGATTGAATGACAAACTCATTATTTCATTGAAACTTTGGAAAAGAAGTTCAACAACAAAGAACTTATGTCAACATCTTGGGCTATGAATATTGGCATTGTAACACATAAAAGGGCTAAACATTTAGCAATCATTGATTGGAATTTTCAAAATCTTTCAATCATTCATTCTCCTCGACAAGGGCATCTTTTCAACAGTTAGTTGAAGTCATATGCAGACCATTCTCGGCCTAGTATCACCATAGCTTCTTTTCTTCAAGATAGTTGATTTCTAGGAGTCAGTGTGAAGAAATTAGTTATAGAATGGTAGGTGCCTTGGCAACCAACTTCAGTGTCCCTCCCTTTTCCAACTAAAACTGTTCTTCTTAATCGGGTCAGCAATCTTCCCTATCCCAATGACTTGTTCAATCCTCTCAGCTATAACAACCAGGTCAGTGAAATGTTGAGCAGAGCTTCCAACCAGGTATTCAAAGTACGGGGCCTTAAAGGTGTTGGAAAATAAACTAATCATCTCTTTTTCCAACTTTAAAGGGTTAACTTGTGCAGTTACCTCACTCCATCTTCGGGCGTATTCCCTTATGGACTCCTTGTTGTCCTTCTCCATAGCTTGCAAGCTTAACCGATCAGGACCCACGTCTATATTGAACTTATATTGCCTCATAATAGCATCAACTAAATCCTTCCATTTTTTAACCTTGGTATTGTCCAACCGCATATACCAAGTAAGGGTAGTGTCACTCAAGCTGTCTTGAAAGAAATGAATCAGGAGTTTCTCATCATCAACCACCTCAGCCATTTTGTTGCAATATGCCTTGAGATGAGTTACAGGGCATTGGGTACCTGTATATTTAGCGAATTCTAGGACCCTAAACTTTTTAGGAATGACTACGTTAGGTACCAAACACATCTTGACAGCTTTCACTAGGTCACATAAATGATTTCCCTCAACTGCCCTTACCCTCTCTTATAGGGCAGTCCATTTTTCCAGACCCTCTTCTTTTACCATCTTGCCCTTTTGAGATTCCTTCTCTGTAGAATCAATGGTAAACGGCATTCTCGTGGGGTAAGCTGGTTGGAAATACATGGCTTGTTGAAAATCAAATGACAACCCATTTGCCCCCAGATTCTGTGGATTGAAAGGATTTATGAGCATAGGTTCAGGCTGAGCTATATGTGTTGCTTTTCCAGATTTGTCTCTCAAGACCTGTTCGAGTAGACTAGTAAGCCTTGCGACTTCTTCTTTAAGATTGTCCACCTTTTTTTAGTGTTGGGCTTCCAACTGGCTCTTTCTTCATTTTTCATTTGTCATTTTCTCAAATAATTGTTATACGTAGGTTTCAATGGGAAACCTATATTTCAACATGCTAAATGTAAATCATGCAATTATGCAAAAATGTTGATTCAATTAAAAAAAATGTGTATGAAATGCAGACTTCCCCTTCACAGGATGACAACCTAATAAGAAGATCCTAAGTGTTGAATGCATCAAAGGGTTGGTCATTATCTAGTTTCAAAGGGTCTCTCACATGCTCAGTAATCGTCCTTGAAAGGTCGATATGAGGCTTACAAGTAGTGTGAAGATAGAGGCCCTAAGTAATATCAGTTTGGCATATCAACCACTTCCAAGTAAACAATCAAGTGAGAGTTGGATGGTTTCACAAGTCTTACTCAGGCTAAAGCTATTGGGGTACCGCTACTTTCCCACTTATCTTAGATTGTAAAGTGTGTGCTCTCAAAGTGATGCATGGAAATATAAACAAGGATGCATGCTAAAGTAGTAAATGCACGAAAAATAAACAAATAAACACAACAAACAAGATAACAATAATAAGACAAAAGGCAAAGCTTAATCCTAAAAGTCCTCGGTGGAGTCGTCATTCTGTCACACCCGGACATCGCGGCGGCCTTAAAAATTTTACAAGGAAAGAACAGATTTCTAGCATCTTGTTCTTTTAGGGAAAATGTCTTGTTTAAGGAGTCGCCACCTAGTATTATGGTCACTATGAACCCTAACTGATCAACAGAGATTCTATGGTACGGGACTAGTTGTGGCTAGGGAAGGTATTAGCACCCCTAGCGCACCTTACCTGAGGTAAGCTACATTGTTAATCTTATCTTAAATTGCTAAATTTTTTGTTTATTTATGTTATGACAATTCACTGGTAATATTTCTGACTCTAGCGTCAGTGAATATTTAATTACAGATACTTCCAACTCTGGCGCTGATAATTACTCAACTACGAATAATTCCAACTCTGGCGTTGGTAAAAATTCGTAACTAAAAAAAAATCATTAAAATCATTTTTTTTATTCCGACATCAGTGAATAAAATCAATAAAAAAACATTTATTTTCTTATTTCTAATGCATGCAATTTCTATTTCTATTTTTTATTTTTTATTTTTATTTATTCTTTTATTTATTTATTTTTTGGATGGGCCCAGCTCAGCCCATATGGGCTGGGCTAGACCCAGCCAACCCGGCCCGGTCACGGGCCCACGCCAGTGACCCGGCTGGGCAAAGCACGCGTGAACTTGATTCACGCGTGCATGGCACTGTGCGAAGGTAATTAATTACTTTCGCACAGTGCTAAATGCACTGAAGTTTCAAAAAGAATGAAGAGGAAGAGAAAGCTTACCTTGCCGCAGGTTGCTTCGCTGGAGTGTTAGCGTCTTGGGCGAAGATCAGTGAAGGCGTCCGTTGCTAGGAAACTGGAATTCCTCCTTCTACCTCTGCTTTCCTGCCCTCTGTTTCTTCTTCTCTCGTCTGTGTATTTTTTTTTTTTTTTGCTCTGTTTTTCTACTGCTTCCACCTCTGGCGTTTGTTTTCTTCCTTGCTGTTTCGGTCCCCTCTGGTGAGGGGAGGCTAGTTTCTGTTATGGGATTTCTGGAAAAAAAAAAAAACTAAGAGTTCCTCTGGTTTCTTTGTGTCTCTTTTCTTCCCGGTGCTTTTTTTCTCTCCGTCTCTCTCTGTTTTTCTCTCTTCGTCTGTGTCTCCTGGGTTTTTTTTGTGTTCGTCTCCTGTGTTTTTTTCTCTGGTTCTCGTTCCTCTCTCCCTGGGTTTTTTGCCTTTTCTTTTTTTTCTGGGTCTCTTCTCTCTGTTCCTGCGGTTCCCCCTCTGTTTTCTTCTTCAGTTTTTTTTTTCCTGCGCCATCTCATCTTCTCTGGCTTTATAGCCAGAGATTTGAAACGGCTTCCATCCTTTACTCCAGCAACGGCTCCTGAGGAGGAAGACGAAGAAGGCGATTAACAAATTCTAAAAACGGCGCCGTTTGTGTGATGGGAATAGACATTTTCAATCTGGTCACTGAAGTTATGAAATCGTGTAATCAAGTCACTGGGTAAATTATAATTGGACCACTGTATTTCCGCGCTTTTTACAAGCTAGTCCTTGGACTTTAATCTGCTGCAATTTGGCCCCCAATTTGCCCCAAACTTTGGTATTTCTTCAATTAAGTCCTTGATTTCATTAATTAAATTAATTTCAAGCTCAAATAAGTTTCAAAACTTATCAATTCTCCAATTAAGCCCTTGATTTGATTAATTAAATTAATTCTAAGCTCAATTAAGTCTCAAAACTTTCAATCATGTTGTCTTTAACCCAAATTTTAATTTATTCTTCATTTTTTTATTTGTTTTTCATCATCATTTTTTTATTTTTTTATTATCATTTTTCAGTAAATAAAATAATAGTAATAATAATAATAAAATAAAAGGGTAAAAAATTGGGTTATGAAAAAAGTCAAATAAGTTAAATGAAAAAAATATTAGCTAAAAAAATTGTCCGAATATTGCAATTGTGCTCTAAAACAGTTAAAAATCTTTGTGACAAAGTACAAAGTCAAATAAGCTGATAACATTTAATTAGATGATAAAACAAAGAAGGGTAAATAGATTGAATCAAACAAAAAAAAAGTTTGGATGAGAACTTATAAAAACATCAACAAAAATGAAAAAAAAGTAATGGAGCTTAGTTCCGAGCCAACCAAATATTAAAGATTGAAATTGAAGAAATAAAAAAAAAACTTAAATCTATACGAGTGTGCATGTTAAAGTTGGAAGTCGGTTTATTAGACTGGGATAAGCATATAGAAAGCAAATAAAAAAAAAAAAATCCTATTCCTAAAAAAATCAAATGTAGAAAAATAAAATCGAAAGGAAATCATTTTAGAAGAATGACAGGAAAAAAAAAAAAAAGAAACACCAGTAAACCCAACAAGCCTACCAAACCTTATAATCCAGATTATAAGAATGACATAACCCAATACAAAGTAAATTAGAAAAAATTACGAAACTTAATTATAAAATGAACCAAATGTTCAAGGATGAAACTAATAAAATTCTAAATTAAAAAAGTAACGATCCAAAAAAAACTCGTCAAACATGTGGTCTTGGTAATGAAATAGGGATAACTGAATTAAAAAAAACAAATAAATAAATCATGAAGATCAATTTTTAAAAAAACAATTGAAGGATGAAAATGAAAAAGAAAAATTGTGTTGAGAAAAATAAACCCTAATAAATAAAAGAACAATGTTAACTCAGGTTAATTTTTAAAATATATGACTTGGTTCATAAAACAATGATCACCTTATAAAAAAACACAGAACCCAATTCCTAACTAACACTATGTTGAAGAATTAAATTAAAAAAATTAATTTTATAAAAGGTTCTAAAACAAAAAAAAATAGCAACCAAAAGATGAGAACAAAAGTAGAAATAAAAAAATAGAGATTTGGCATTTTTGAATTGATGGTGAAATTGAAAGGACAATTTCATTTCAATCAAAAACTAAAAATAGAAATTAAAAAAATATGGACCAAATTAAAAAATAAATAAAAGGACAACTTGCAATTTTTATTGAATGATGAAATGAAAAATAATTTTTAATTTTAAAAAAGGACCCAGAACAAGAACTTAGTAATTAAAAAAAGAATGGTCGAATTTGAAATAACAATAAAATAAGGGAACAACTATGAAATTTAAAATGACTATCGTGAATTTTGAGGAGAAGAAAGAGAAAATAAGGAAAGAATAAAGAAAATAACACTGACAACACACCACCGAGAATGAGAATACATGTGCAACCATGATCAATAAAAAAAATTAAAGGATGAAAATGAAAACTAAAAATTGTGTAGAAAAAAACTCAATAAATAAAAGAACGATGTTAACCTGGGTTAATTTTTAAAATATATGACTTGGTTCATGAAACCATGATCATCCTATAAAAAAAAACATAGAGTTTAATTCCTAACTAACCACATGCTGAAGAATTAAATTAAAAAAATTAATTTTACAAAAGGCTCTAAAAAAAACAACCAAAAGAATGAGAATAAAATTAGAAATAAAAACAAATTAGAGGATGAAATTGAAAGGAAAATTTAATTTCACTATAGAATCAAAAACTAAAAATAAGAATTAAAAAAATGTGGATCAAAATTGAAAAATAAAATAAAAGGACAACTTGCACTTTTTTTATTGAATATCGAAATTGAAAACAATTTTACATTTTAGAAAAAGACCTAGAACAAAAACTTAGTAATAAAAAAGAGATCAAATTTGAAATAATAATAAAATAAAGGGACAACTATGAAATTTGAAATGACTAGTATAAAATTTGAAGATAAGAGAGGGAAAATATGAAAACAAATAAAGAAAATAAGACCAACTACACACCACCAAGAATGAGAATACATGTGCAACCCCTACAGGAAAAGAATTCTAAGATGCATCAATCGCCACAATGGAAGAGTGGGTTGGCCGCTAGAAAAGGTTGCATGTGCCGCCAAAGCTACTACATTTTTTTAACTATACCCATTAATTTCAGTCTTCTATATTTGTTTCATAATCAAATTCGGTTCTTTAAGCTTTAATTGCTTTAAATCAACTTAATTTAAACATATTTTGATAAATTGAGAATCAATCGAGCACCAGACCTTTGCCTTAATAGATCAATTGCTTTAAATCAACTAATTTTTAGCATGATTACTAAATTGTTATGATTTTCCTGTTAGGCATGCCAATCTATTAATTGATAATAGATCAATGAATTGTTTATTTTACATGTTCCTTGTTATTCATTTCTTCCTTCTAATAAGAAGATACTACACCTAAAAAAGTGCAAGCAGCAAACGAAATTGGTTTGATTAACCAAAATTTGGCAAAAAAACAAGCATAGGTACCCAATGGCGACTCCACTCAAGGAAAGAAGTGGAAAGAATACAACGCTCGATAGCCAAACCATTTAAAACTCACAGCACGGAAATCACATCCAGCTTGAGCTCCATATAAAGGTAATCAGCGTTACAGGCATGGGCATCAGATCCAGTCATGAGACAAAACAAAAAAAAAAAACTTTTATACGGGAAAGGGAGATGAAGGGGGCGGGTCCCAAAATTAGAGGGCCACATCCAGAAATCATAGACCAAATAAAAATAAAAATAAAAATCTTAACATCTGGCTAGGTTTCTCCCATCTTATTGAGTGTAGGATGAAGGTTGGTAAGTAACGGGTGCAGCAGAGCCGTAATCATATGCCCCATAACTGGTCTGGCTTCCATAAGAACCACTGGCACGGAAACCGGCAGCACTCATGTTCTCCGCTGGCTGTGAGTAGAGTTGTTGAGGAATTGCACTGGGGCTTTGAGAGTGATGGTAGGGTTGCTGAGAGATTGCAGAAGGGCTTTGAGCGTGGGAGATACCATAAGTTGATGCATACGGGGCTGCTGCAGGGCCCTCATAGACACTCTGGCTAGGGTAGTGGAATGGCCCAGAATATCTTCTAGCCGGGCTATGCTGTGCAGGGGGAGGAGCATTCCTGCGGCTGAAAGAGGAATAATTGTTTGAAAATTTGGCAGCTTTGGCTTGACGATAAGGAGTAGGTCCACTGTCCCGGGCACCACTTGAACCATGGCCTCGCTTGTTTTGAGACTTGGTAGCAGTGGCAGCTGACGTACCCCTCTTCCTCTCTGCTTTGGTTTTTTCAAGCAGAGAAGCCCGTTTTCTCAAGCTGTCAAGGGAAAATTCTGATTCAAGCTTATGATCTTCCACACATTTGATGATTGCTTTAATAGAATTCAACTCCAAGGTACTTGACTCATCCTGCAAAAAAATTACTAAGAATCTTGCAGACTCAAATGTTTCATGTCATTAGAATTACACAATATAGATAGAGATTAGACACACCGTTGCAGCTGCACTATAATTGCCATTCTTCAAGACAGTAGTTGTGATCTTCTTGGAATTCTTAAGATATGACTTGAGTAGAGATACAGGAGAAAATCTTTTCGTCAAACCAGATTCAGAAGCAAAATATACAGCCTCTATCTCTTTCCCATTCTTCACCAATTCATCAATTATATCTGCAAAACAAATTATGATTGAAAAAGATTACTAAAAAAGTGATTATAGAACAATATATCAAAATCAGATTTGAAATACGAGAATAAAGTGATGTTCCTAAGAAAAAAGTTTAACCCCATAAACACTTGTTTGAACTCTCAGCTAAACTAAGTACAGACATATACACAGTGATAGTCATATCTTGAAACCAGTAATAGGGATCATACACTACTTAACTACCTCTCATGAGGGGAGGAATGAGGCAGGTCTGGTTCATATGAACTAAGAAATAAGCAAGAAAGATATTCTGTCAACTAACCTTAAATGATGGTTAGGATTATTACTCCCGGGAATACAGAAAACTTTGTTATTATCTGAAGTCACAACACAGATAAACTCTGCCTACCAAAATAAGAGGTTTGCTAACAAAGTTGCATGCACAATTTAAAGGGGAACCAACCCCTGTTGGAATGGCAAACCAATAAAATTAACAGACTTTTTTTTTTCTTTCACAAATGGTTGATGAGAACCATTGAACACTTAAAGAGTCTAGTTCACTTAAGCGTACAAAGAACATTCTTCAGAAAAGGAAATAAGCAGTTCTATGCACAATGATGTAAGCAAAACCAATTCAACTCTCGCATGTCATTTATACATTTATTTGTCAGGGCAGTATAGCATTGTTTCCATCACCTTGGTAAAGTCTGTTTTATTTAAATAAATTATCGCTTTCCAGGTGATATCAATGCCATAAGATTGTACACACTGGCTTTCAAAAGCATCAGCCTGGAAACATTATGCAAATACCCAATTAACTTAACAATGCCACACCAAGCAGATGTAGTAGTACCAGGATAGGACCTTGCATTATTTGTAAATGTCAAAAACATCAGAAACAATTTCTAGTGGAACAAAAATGCAATAGTGCAAGTCATTTTAAAACAATTTTGAACATAGGCACTTCAACTCTTAGAGCATTAGCCTCGAGTTCTTTAGAAACAGAATAAAGCGTTTTTGGCATAATTTACATAGCATTTGGAGATACTAAAGCTGTGCCCTTTCAGATTCACAGTATCATATCTATTGATCATACAAAGAGAGATTATTACGTCCTTTGATGCCAACTAATTATGCAATGATCTCATTTACAACAATGAATCTCACAAACAAAAAAGGTATAGAACAAAAGGCAACACCCAAAAGTAAAAAATAGTAGCGAGTTGAACAGAAAAACCTTGCAACAAATGTCACTGACATTCTCATGAACTGACCACACAGAACAGCAATTACCACTGAAGAACAAATAGCCCACTGATCAAATTAACATCCTACATACCTCCCATTTTCTCTCCAAAACCAATAGCAGCTGCAAGCTTCGCCATATCCCTCCTTGATGCATTCTCTGCCACAAGCTTCCTCAAGAACTCCTCATCAAACCTCGACTTCAGCCCAAATCCCAACACCATTTGCAAAAACATTACCGCCTCCGCAGGTCCCACGACTCCACCGCCACCGCCACCACCACCGCCACCCTCCCCATCAGCCTTCTCCTCTACCTCGTCCTCCTCCTTCCAGTTCTCCAAAATCCCAGCAGCCCTCTCCACCACACTACGTGCAAATTCCGGCCCTTTATCCTTCCTTCCAAAACAACAACCTTCCGGGAAAAGCGCCTGCACCAGTATTCCACATGCCCACCTCTTATCTGTAACCCCAACTTTCCCAACTTTATCTCTTACTAACTCATCCACTGCATCCAAAGTCAGTCTCGCAGGATCCACAGCTTCCATTATCGCACGTGAAATCTCCGCTCTAAGAAACACTGATTCCTTCCGTTTCGAAACTACAAATCTTAACAACCCAGATGAATCCATTCTCCTACATAAAGACTTCAACGAATCCGATAAATTATCGAAAGAGTGGGAATTTCGGAACTCCGATAACGCGGTCTCTCTTTGCTCCTCGACTTTGGCAGCAGCAGCTGACTCGCGTTCCGGTATGGATTTTTCTCTGCAACTAAGGGATTCGAGGGTTAGCTGGGAATTGGATTCTAAAGATTGGAATTTGGATTCCAGGGATAGAGATTTCTGGGAGAGGGAGTTTTGAAGGGATTTGAAGTGAGTGGTCAAGGTTGTGAATAGTTGGGTACAGGAGGATAGAATGGTCTTTCGCGCGTCGAGGTCGTTGAAGAATTTCTGCGTTCTCTCTGTTTCGATTGCTAATTCGGTCGCCATTGATTGAAGACGATGAAGATTGTGAAACGATGCTGATTCTTTAAGGAATGAATGATCGATCGAGGGGTTTCAAAACCCTAAACCCTAAAATGTTGGTTGAGGGAAAAGGAAAGGATTTATGCACTGAGGATGACTGGTTCCGTATTTTCCCTTTGCGTTTGTAATGCATTTGTTTGTGCGATAGGAAATGTATTAAATTAATGATTTTTTAATTAAAATAAAGTTTTTAATTAAAAAATATATATTTTTAATAATTTTATCGCATAACCACATACAATTTTAATTTAATAATTTTAAGAGTATCCTACTTTTTTTTATTATATTCATCACCGCTCAATGGTAATGTTTTTCACATTATTCTTAGAATTAAACCAAATTAGATATATAAACATGTATGATGCATTACTAAAGAAATTGAAGAATAAAATACATATATTTTTAATATATCTATTAATGTTTTCCCTCAATCCATTGTTTAAAATAATAAATGTTACCCTTACAATTATTTTCTTGATTACTTTTTTACTTTCAAAACTAAATGACAAGCTCAAATGCAAATTGGGATGACAACTTTATCCAATTAGGTGCCTAATATCACTCACGTAATGTAATATTCAATTTTGACTTACTATAGATAAAATTTCATCAAATTTCACTTGGACCAAATATAGAATTCACTTCCTTGTATCCAATCTGATATTTTCATTATTTTTTATAAAAAAACAAATTATAAATATATATTTTTTATGGGATCATATATACTTTGGACTTTGCTTTATTTAGAAATTTTGATATATGGTGATGTTATTGGGTTTTTCGAAACACATACTTGCAATAGAAAATGTAAATTTAAAATTTTTTGGGATTCTTAAGGATCTCGTTAGACAGATCTAGAGTTGTTTAGGGTTTATGTGACTTGAAAATGAGATATTCTTTTTTACTTTGAATATTTGCTTCAACGTTAAGTTGTTGCAAACCACAAGTCGTTCAAGTGTTCGACCTCTAACAGTAATCCACACGAATCATTAGTGAGAAATCTCCTAAACACTTTTAGAAGAGATAGATTGATATACCTTAAAATGCTAGACTTTTTTCTTGTGTTTCATGTGTTTAAGTACTGTATTTTTCTCACCTTAAGAAATAAAAGGCATAGCTTTCTATTTATAGGGAAACCAAAAATATCCTATAAATGATAAAATATCAATTTTCCCTTAAATAATATCATATATATCATTTTAGGCTAATTTTAGAAATTTATTCAATTAACTCCTTACGTTATTGTTTATAGGTCTAGAATTATAATCATTTATATTAATTACATATAGTTTATATTAATTACATTATAGTTCTTATTTTTAAAATTTATTTACAATCAAGTCACACTTGATTAATCATCCTATTTTAATTCTTAACCAACGGTTCTTATATGTGTGACCTATAGGTTCCCTAATAAGTTGACCCAAATATAAGTCATAATCCTAAATAAAAATAAGATTAAATAAATTAAACAAAATAATTTATTATCAATTATACAATTGATTTTTTATATATTTGAAGATCAAATAAAATATCTAGTAACCTGTCATTATCTCTCAAATATTAGAAAAGTTATAAGTGGTTTGACTCAACTTTTCAGTAACAAGTTTCTTAGTGTAATTATTATCCTTTGATCAACAATATTCTAATTTAGACATTATAACATGGGTGGTGAATACTCTCTTGATCACTCAAATGCCTCATATAATTCATGTTATACATAATTTCTGCTCATTCGTTACCTCGATTAGGATAACATGTAACATGATTAAAATATAACAATATTTATAGAAGACAACTTAGTGATCTTAAGTCTAAGAATCACTTACATGATTGTCATGTGAGCCTTTCAATAGATAATTTTTCATTTTTTTTTTTTACAAACAATACTGAAGCTCCCCAGGGCAAGTTACTAGGCCAAATGAAGCCTTTATCTAACAATTCCTAAAGCTGAACCTTCAGTTCAGTCAATTTTATAGGTGCCATCCTATAAGGAGACTGGGCTATAGGAGAAATTCCTGGAATAGTTTCTATGGGAACTTCAATTTCTCTACGGGAGGTAATCCAAGCAACTATTCTAGGAATACATCTCGGAACTCCCTCACAACGGGAATAGTAGCCAAATCTATACTACCCTTTTCCAGCTCTCTTACATGGGCTAACCAAGCAAAACAACCCTTCCTCAGTAACTTTCTAGCCACCAAGACTGAGATTACACAACTTGCAATATCTTTTTGTTCCCCTTTAACCACTACTCTTTTATCACTTATTCCTTGGATTGCCACCGTCTTAGTGAAACAATCCACTTATGCCTTATGTTTACTTAGCCAAGTCATGCCCAGATTCAAGTCAAAATCATATAACTCTAACGATAAAAGATTTACCCTCAATTCTGACCCTCCAATATATAGTTTTACCCCTCTATAAAAACTGTCAAATCTCTGGCACCTACATCTGATTTATAACTCTTTCTCCTCTCTTTTTTCCAGCCAAAGCCCAGCAACCTCAATATCCTCTTCACCACGGTAAGTCATACAACCTATCCCTCTCATACACTTCACCCACTGCACTATGGTGACTACTCCCTCTGATTTAGGAGCTGAATTGGAGGCTCCCGCTGCCATTCCTGCTGCTACAGCTCTCACTATATGATCCATAGAAGCAGGATCCAAAAATGGGTTTGACCCGGCTACCGGTGCCACTGATGGGGGTATATTATCTCCCCCCCCCGTATGTCTGATACATCAAGCATTGTTACCCCAGCCTGACGGGACAACAAATCATCTCACAGTCTCACTGACTTGCCCCTTTCAGAGTATACTGATGTTGTAGGTACATGAGAGGAAGTGTCTGTCAAGGGATCCCAATCTGGATCACTTTCATAATGAAGACTCTGATCATTTCCCCGAACTGGGAATGGATCAGTCCTGGCTCCCTGCCTTGTTCTCACCATTCTGAACCACATTTTAAAACATTATACTCATTCTTATCCCTAGAATAACAACCTGAGCTCTGATACCAAATGTAACATCCTCATATTCGGGATAAAGTAACGATCTCATGTTAACTGATAAATAGAGTGATTAATTTTTTTTCTATATCTATTCATGGTGTTTGTATTAAAGTCTATCAAAATTTTGATGGAGTCTCCCCTATACTTGGAGGTCCCAACTCCCAAGTTATCGACATACGACCTGTTTACACTTTTAATGTACCGCATCTCCTAACTCAATTCAACCCAATCATCCTGGGTCTAAGTCTCACAAACATCATCATTCATATCAACCACAATGTTTATGATATACATTGTACAACAATTATCATTATGGATGGATAAAGATATAAACATGCATACATGAAACATGGTTATACAAACTACATAATTAAATTCATCTATTCAAGTTTAAACATCAATTATACAAATTGAGTTATATAAAAGCTGTAATATTACCAAATACAAGGGTATACTCCCCAAAACCTAAATTACAAAAAGTGAATCTAAGCTAGAATCTACTCCTGTCGTGCATGCGATGGTCCTGAAAATAAAAATACATATTATTGAAATATGAATATCACAATAATATAGCAATACAAATATCCAACAATTTAAAAAGGCAAACATGCATTCATATTTTATTCACTTCTCCCTTTTGGAAACTCTTTCTCCTTCAACTACTAAAAACCATTTCCTCTTTCATTATCAACCTCCATTCAATATCTCATAAGACCACCCATGATTATTTTTGCTTAACACATTACCGATACCAATTTTACTGTTATCATCATCACCCCGTAGGAGTCAATGCAAGGTGATCCCCTTACCCGGGATCCTAACATACACTAAATGTATGCTAGTCAATACATGGTGATCCCTTACCCGGGATCCTAATACACACATAATGTATGCTAGCCAATACATGGTTAATCCCCTTATCCGGAATCTTAACATACACTAAATGTATGCTAATCCAAACATGGTGATCCCTTTACCCGGGATCCTAACATACATTAAATGTATACTAGTTCACGCTCTAAATCACACTTTTCATATTTCCTTTGTCAACGATAATTTCATCACTTGGCAATTCAAACAACAATCGTTCACCTTGAATACACATACATTCAGAATACTATCCAAAATGTTGGCATCATTACGCAAACTTTCCTCCTTTCTCTTAATATTCAACGTTCGGTAATTCACATCTCACATCAATAACATATTAAATCATAGAATTTAACTAGAAAGTATATGTGCGGATCACCTACCTGTAGTAGAAGCTCTACTCGTGCTCCCTTGCTGTTGCCACTACACAACACCTGTGGTCCCTCCTGGTAATCACAGGCATAATCTCATAAGTGATCCTTATTCAAGGATATATTTCATACTAACCATATTAACAACCAATACAAGTATTTCTTTCAATTATTCCTTTCTTTATATTTTATGTTCTCTCATTTCATCAATTTAAATCATCATTCTTTTTCCAACCATGGTTACCACTCTTTTCTCTATATTTAATTTGTTACTGTTTATACCTCGAACTGTTATTGTCCGACCTCTTCTCAGATTTTTAACTATATCTAGAGTTATAGAACTCCGTTTCAAGCGAGATTAGTCTCGTTGGAAAGCAAAGACACGAGGCTACAAGTTCTCTAAAAGAAGGAGAACCCAGTTCTGCCTCTAAGACAGTCAAAATTGCTCATCAACAAACATTTGAATTGTTGTTGTCCAACTATTACTGTCTAGATATTGAACTGTTATTGTCCGACCTCTCCTCCGATATTTAACTATATCTAGAGTTATAGAGCTCCGTTTCAAGAGAGATTGGTCTCGTTGGAAAGCTAAGACACGAGGCTACAAGCTCTTTGAAGAAATGAGAACCTAGTTCTGCCTCTAAGACAATCAAAATCGCTCATCAACAAACATTTGGATTGTTACTGTCCGCTGTTATTGTCTTGTTTTTGAATCATTATTGTCTGACCTCTCCTCAGATTGTTAACTATAGCTAGAGTTATAGAACTCCATTTCAAGCAAGATTGGTCTCTTTGGAAAACTAAGACACGAGGCTACAAGTTCTCTAAAGAAAGGAGAACCCAGTTCTGCCTCTAAAACGTCAAAATCGCTCATCAACAAACATTTGGACTGTTACTGTCCAACTGTTACTATCTTGTTTTTGAACCGTTATTGTCTGACCTCTCCTCAAATTTTTAACTATATTTAGAGTTGTAGAACTCTGTTTCAAGCAAGATTGGTCTTTTTGAAAAGCTAATACATGAGGCTGCAAGTTCTCTAAAGGAAGAAGAACCCAGTTCTGCCTCTAAGACAGTCAAAATCGCTCATCAACAAACATTTAGACTATTACTGTCCAATTGTTACTGTCTGATCTCTCCTCAGATTTTTAACTATATCTAGAGTTATAGAACTCTGTTTCAAGCAAGATTGGTCTCTTTGGAAAACTAAGACATGAGGCTACAAGTTCTCTGAAGGAAGGAGAACCCACTCTGCCTCCAAGACAATCAAAATCACTCATCAACAAACATTTAAACTGTTACTGTCCAATTGTTACTGTCTTGTTTTTGAACCGTTACTGTCTGACCTCTCCTCAGATTTTTAACTATATCTAGAGTTATAGAACTCCATTTCAAGCAAGATTGGTCTCTTTGGAAAGCTAAGACATGAGGCTACAAGTTCTCTGAGAAAGGAGAACCTAGTTCTGCCTCTAAGACAATCAAAATCGCTCATCAACAAACATATGAACTGTTACTGTCCAATTGTTACTGTCTTGTTTTTGAACCGTTACTGTCTGACCTCTCCTCAAATTTTTAACTATATCTAGAGTTATAGAACTCCGTTTCAAGCAAGATTAGTCTCTTTGGAAAGCTAAGACATGAGGCTACAAGTTCTCTGAAGAAAGGAGATCCTAGTTCTGCCTCTAAGACAATCAAAATTGCTCATCAACAAACATTTGGACTATTACTGTCTTGAACTGGTACTGTCTAGGTATTGAATTGTTACTGTCTTGAATTGTTACTTTCTAGATATTGAACTGTTACTGTCCGACCTCTCTTCAGATTTTTGGTGAGAATAGGAGTATTTATGCTCTATAATTTTTCTTATTTGTAGTTAGGCCCCCACATCTTTTTTTCTTTTTATAATTAAGTTATATCTCTTTTCATTTCTTATAATTTCACCCTACAACTTTTAGTTTAGTTTATTTTCTTTAATTTAATCCAACTTTCAATATTTTCGGGTTGATTTATAATATTTCGAAATATTTCGTTCAAAAACTTATATTCAAAAATTTTTGAATTTCTATTTTTATTTAACCATATACATGAATTTCTTTACTTTTATTTTTCATGTAATTAGTTTGCAATTTAAACAACCTTTATTTTTTTTCCTGGGATTTACATTCCCCATAAAAAATAAAAAAATCTTTTTAAGCCGTGATTTTTACTGTAACTTTGTACATTCAGCCACTATAAAACCAGTCCCTGCTCCATATTTGTTGATACAAAAATTAAGCTAAAATAGAACACAAAACTAGGTGCAAACACAATACAAGGACAACTAGCAACATAGAAAGCTAGAAGACTGAGATCTCTATGGAACAATTAAGGGCCAACATTGGTTTTAGGACAATCGAGTATATTTTAAATTGGAAAATACATGTTTTTTTTTGTATTTTTATATTAGTTTTTGTTTTGATGTGTAAGCAATAATCTATTTGGAGAACTCTAATAGATGACCCATTTTATGTTCCTATCTTGGATATTGACTATTTGAATTAACAAATACATGTTTATGTTGTTAGTTTTTTTTTTTCTATGTTTGGAATATATTCATTAATGTTGCAAGCGAGTTTGGACTCGATGGATGTAATTATATATACGACCATTAAGAGTAAATGTTGGTTTTTAAACCCATTTCAATTAATATATACTGAAACAAGCCCATGCCTATCCATAACTCGCCATCACTACGATTTAAATGCCCATCTTTTATCAAAGTAAATGGGCTTGAGAGAAATTGAAAATGCAATGAAATTTGACTAATTGAGGGAAATAGTAAGAGTAAAAAAAGAAGAAAACTTCTGAGATGAGTTGAAACAGTCGATAAACTCGAGGGAGGCAAATCAAATTTCCCCAAAATTATCTTCTCTGATCAGTGCTCAAGCAGCATAGCATATACTACAAGGAGATGAATAGATAAAACAATCGCTGCAATTTCTCCAGAGGAATATGAGGAGAGAGTACATAAAGAATTTGAATACATTAAACTGGTCTAAGAGAAAATACATCAATGGAAGAGATATGTGATTGCAAGGGCCAGCATGAGAAGGACGTAAGCAATTCCTTGATCAATAGTCTTGCCTGCAGCAAAAACCAACATTTAACAACATTAGGATAATTCCAATTAAGCCAAGGCATAACTCAGTGCACAGTACATTTAGGTACCCAGAAATGAAGAAATGAAAAAAATCAAGACAGTTGCCTACCATCATTAGTTGGGCCTTCTGCAGGGGAAGGAGCCGTGCCTTGACCGAAACCAAACTCCAAGAGTGCCAAGAACATGAAGCCAATGATGGGAAGAGCATGCAATCTCATGGAACTCATCTTCAGAACTGATAATGATCTCACACTAGTATAAAAGAAGAAGAACAAACAAAAACGGAGCTGGGGGAGGGAACTCGGAGGGGATATGTGACAAAGCTAGAAGACGAGAAGATATGAGACGCATAAAGAGGTTTGCGAGGAATTTATATGACGTTAGGAAAGAAACTTCGAGGCAATTAAGAAACGCGGAGGCTGCACTTTTTCGTCGAAGACAAGAGAAAATCGAATCCATACGAAGAAAAAAAATATCATTAGGGGATTATTTGACTGGCTCGGCGGCTCATCTTATTGACTCGTTCAAGAAAGTGACCTCGAAGCTGCCTCGTGGCGTTGAAGTGTGGCTTCTCACAAGAAGGGACGCGTTGCTTTCTCTCTCTCCCCTCCTTTATACTATTCTTAGCTTTTCGTTTTGACGGGTTATTTTCTTTTTACTCTGGAATGGAAGACTTGCATGGAATACTTTTTATTTTTTATTTATCAGATTTGTCGTGTTCTCATTTCTTTGAGCTATCTCTGTTTGATTTTGAATTGTATTGGGTCATCAATTGAAATATCTTCGAGCATTAGATGGGAAAGTTTAGGTATATAACTTCTTATTTTGAAATAAAAAAGAAATTTGATTGTATTTTAAAATAATTTTTTGTATTTTTTAAAACTAGAATTATATGAAAACAAGTTATTTATATCTCTGTTATTTCAATATACACACACACACTAAGACAGTATTCAAATGCTATTTAGATAACATCACACAGAACATTACCAATTCCACTAGCTAACTTCTATTCGTAATTAATTTAAATTTATTCATGGTTTTGTCACATGGCTTTATTATAAAAAATTTATGGTCTTCAAATCAATTTTTTTTTTATTAATGTGGATGTCTAGATTAGCTTACGCACACATCGACTAATCCTACGGGCTCTAAATTTAACGACCATGTAAGCCTCCAGTAATCATCGTGTTATTAATCACATGACTCGAATCTAAGATCACATGGGAGCAAACACCTTGATATATTTGGTTTGATTGTGCTAATATTGATGGTTCCCCACTCCATAGGAACACTTAACTTGGTGTATATTATTATTATTATTATTTGAGAAATAGTCTCTCTTTGGAGAACAATTTAAAATATTATCTAAAAACAGAGGAACCTTTTTGAAAGTCGACGAGGCAGAGATAATATGAAATAGAAAATAAAAAAACCCGAAATAACCCGCCTTGAATAGAAGTCCAAAACAACAAAAGAATGGGAATGAATTAACAGAAAATAAAAATATTAGTGATGTAGGGACTGAATTCTGAATGGACTAAGAGTATGGGAATGGAATTAACAACATGAAGAAAAAAATGTGAATTGTGAAAATAACCTGAGTTCAGTTAGCCTAACCATAGTCAAAACATGTATGAGCTGTACTCGTCAAAATTGGAGGGTAGAGAATAAATTAGTATATCACTGATATTATATTAATATATACGGAGCAATTGCTGGAATGCCTAACCGCAATACTGATTGCAAGCAAATAAAATCCCCCTCTCTTTCGTATCTGCTATTTCCCCGCTATAAGAAATGTTCTTATTTGAACAACCAAACCTAAAGTTTCTTTTAGTGAAAAAAAAAAACTTGTTTTTTTAGGAATTATTTTTCTAGAAAATGTTTCATTTTCATTTTCATGAAAATTAGGTTATTTTCTATTATTTAGATGCATCAAGAAAATATTTTTATATAGAATAAATTATTTTTTATTCATGATTTTTGAACTATTATAATAAAATGAGAAGAATAGTAATACAAACAAATAAAGATGATAGTAATTATAATAATCATGAAATGATGATTGTTATGGTAGTGGTAACGATGATAACAAAAAAAAAATATTTATAATAATAGTGGTGGTGATGAGGTTACAATGTTATAATATTATAGTGTAATGATGACAAGATATTTGTTATATTATTAATAAAATAATACTTGGTGGTTGTGGATCGATAATAGTAATAATATTTTTTTAAGGTTACCATAAGATAATGATAAAATAGTTGTTATATGAATAATAAAAATATAGTGGTGTGAGTTGTGATTGTGGTGGCGATGGAATTATAGCAATGGTAATGAATAATAATGATGTTGGTCAATATCATAAATTTAGAACTTGATTAAAAAATATTTTTTTAATAACTTATTTTCTAATGTTTCTTTCACATTGAAAACGAGGAAAATATTTTTCTAAACAATATTTTTCATAAAACAAGCAAACCCTAAATTTGAGACACGGTCAAAGTGTACCCAACGACTTGGATACACCACATGCCATTGATAAGGACGGTAGACCATGATTTTTCTCCTTTTTTTTTTGGGTTACAGTGTATCATAGATTTCTTAAAGTGATATTTGCAGAGACCAACACCACCACCTCTCGGATCTGCAGAAGAATTATTTGTGAAGAAATTTATTTTCTAAGATTACGTTATAGTCTTCTAGAATTTATTAGCTCAATTGCAAAGTTTTTCCTTTTCTTTTGTGCACTTCCATGCATGGAATCTATTATATTTGCAAAGTTATTTGAATAAAATAACTCAACGACGCGTGAAAGGGTTTCTTTTCTTTTTCGCGTGAGAAGAACTTATCTGATTTTGATACTGGAAATTGATGAGGTAAGAGTTTGGTATTGATAATTCTATTCGGGGGGGGCAGCTCGTCAACAATTTAAATTTTATATGGACTATTTTTTTAATCCGGGTCTTTCCTTGTTTGTGATTATTCTAGCTTTTATTATAAACTTGTGAAATAAACTTATAAACTACCGTAGAAAATAAGCATGTCTGTCGTTTGGATTGTATTTAAAAATAATGAATGACAGAAGGATTAAATATATAATAGGTGATTTCTTTACCATGTTTTCTTAAGTTGGAGAATTTGGCATCACTTATTATTAGGTTTTGACTTTTCATGAATTTAATTAGGCCTGTTTGGAAGTGTGGTTGTGGTTGTGGTTGCTTTTTAAAGTACTTTTCGTGCTGAAATGTATTGAAATGATGTTTTTTTATTTTTTTAAAATTATTTTTAAAATCAGCGCATTAAAACGATTTAAATCATACAAAAAAAATTAATTTTTAGTAAAAAAATTATGAAACACGGTGCCTAAAGCATGGTGTTGTATTGTTTTTGTTTTTTGTTAAAAAAAATGAAGATCCTATGAAATTTGTTTGATTTTATTTTTTATTTTCAATGGACAAAAATTGGCAATAAATTTTCAAATCTTTTGAAAATAAAAAAGACTTAAAAAAGTTCTGGAAACTTTTATTTTTCCACGCTAAATAGCCATTGTTTTAGGAGTTGGGTCATGATCATACTGCGAGCTTGAGAATGGGTCCAAGATGCTAGGATCTAGCTAGGACATGATTCAAAGTGCTCTACGGTCGTGTTCGGACTGCATTGAGGTGCCTCTGGGTCAAGCTGAGATTTGATTCGAGCGTTGAGCAGTCAAGTGAGGATTTTTCCTTGTTTCAGTTAGTCGAATCATGTTTTTAAAACTATATAAAAAAGTTATTAAGAGTGCAAATTTTTTTTAATGTTATAAACTCGTACAAGATGATAAATCTTTAAGTGCTAACTTGATGTGAATCAGTTTATTTAACATGTTTAAAGAAAACTTTAATGATATTTTTTAAAAAATTAATATTAAACGATAAAATTAAAAAAATATATAACAAAAAATAAAAGTGAATATCAAGCAAACTTTTCAAACCAGTAATTCTGGATATTAGATAAAAAATATCATTTATGAAACAGCAGCGAAATTCAATTCCTAGCAAATATAATATCGAATGATGAATTATCATCATTATTATTATCATTACTAATATTGTCATTTTCATTACAGCTACCACCATTAATATTATTATCAATAAGTAATATTATAATTGTTATTAGTATTATTATCGTGATTACTATCACTATCATTATTATCATTGCTATTATTATTATTGTTTATACTAGTGTTATAATTATTATCACCACCACTATAACTAATATTATCATTATTTTTATTATTATTACTATTATAACCACAATTAGTATTATCATCATTATTATTATCACAATTACAATTAATTATTACTATTATTATTATCACAATCACAATCACAATCACAATTAACTATTACTATTACTATTATTAATAAATTTGAAAAAACATTTATTACTATTGAGAAAAATCATAAATTTGAGTTGAATGGTAAAATTATTATTATTATTATTATTATTATTATCACAATAGTAATAATTATACCACCACCACCACCACCACCACCACCATCATCATTAATATTATTTATATAATTATTAATAAATTTGAAAGAAAAATTATAAATTTAATTTGAAGGGTAAAATTAAAAACTATAAGAACTTTGAAAAAAGAGCCAAGGAAAAAAAATCAAAAGTAGAAGGATCAAAATTGAAAAATATAATATACACAAATTAGAATTGAAGGACTAAATTGTAAACAAACAAAACTCAAACAAAAGAGAAAATGACCAAAATGAAAACAAAAATGATGGATTTTGAAACACCAACAAAAAACAGAGAAGGATTTAGGAGGACTGAAACTATAAAAGAAATAAAAAAAATAAGAAATTAATAAATGAGGACTAAAATGAAAAACCAAACACATAAGAAATTGTAATTGAAGGACAAAATTGAAAAAAAAAAACAAAACTTCTATAAAAGGAATAAGAACGAAATAAGAAATTCAAAGAATGAGGACTAAAATTGACAAATAACAAACAAAGAGGATAATTGTGCACTTTAGTTGTCAGGAGAGAGAAAAGAAAGAAAAAAAATTGATCACCAGTGGCAATTAAGAAATTATCAGCCTACACGCGCCCCATTAAATGGAAGAGGGCATGACTGCGCATCCAGGGAGATGATGGATGGTGCAGATGTTGCCTCCTCACTGGTGCATGTGGAACACGCGCCAACAACTTTTCGATTAAAAAATAAAAAATAAAACATGAAAATACCAAAACACCTCTAAAGACAGCTTCTTTTCTGTCTTTTTTAAGGGTAAAAACGTTATTTTATTATACATGAAAATTGAAAAAACCCGAAATACCCTTGTCTAGCAGCCCTTTTTTTTTTTATCTTGGGGGCAAAAAAGTATTTTTACTGTTATGAATATTGTGAAAAGTCAAGAAAGCTCTTGGTCAACAGTTCTAAATTTTATTGACTTTAGGGGTAAGTAAATATTTTTGCTATGTTAAAAAATTTGAAAAGACGCATATATCCCTAAACAATTTTTTAATGACCATTGAGCTATTGAAAAAGACCAAAATACTCCTAAATCAAAGGCTTAAATTTAAGCCGCTCAAAGGTAAAAAGATAATTTCACTTTAACAGTACATAATAATGTCTGTGTAGAGCTACATTAAAACTCCCCATCTTTTAGCTTTCTTTATAATGCTTCAAGGTCATGCCGGAACTAGATTTGGAGCTCCCAAGGACTAGGGGAGGGTTGGAATTAAGGCATTGAGGTGTTTGTATAGGGACCTTATTTAAGATTACCAGGGGATAGCCTAGACCAAGTTTAGGGTATCCAAGCATCAGGCCAAGTCTGTATCAAACTTACATTTGAGGCTACTAAAGGTCAAGATGACATTACGTCTAGACACCCAAGGTTAAATTTAGGGCACTTAGAATCTGGTAGAGACTAGGTTGAAGGTATCCCGAGTGAAGATCACAAATCGAGTCAAGGTTAAATGAAAGATAGGACCATAGGACCATACACTACAACTCTTGATACCATAAGTATTTGTCCTATTATTTCGAGCACCCAACCAAAACTATCGCTTTTTTAGAAAACAGAAGAACTAAAATGTCTAACTATGAATTAAAAATAACAAAAATAAATATGAAAATAATAAAAAAAAAAACATACGAAGAAAGAGACCAAAAATAATACCAAAACATTAGAGAATTTTCTGAAAGAGAACAAAAAAATAAAACATACATGTCCAGAATACGACGTTGTAAGAGAAAAAATTGTAGAATTTCCATAATTTTTTGCTTTCTAGAAAAAATAAATTGGAAAGTTTTTTTAGCAATAAACATAACTTAAATTTATAAATATTATGAGTTCTCTGTCTATACATTATTTTTGTCTTATTGAAAAAATGAAGAACATATTTCTTTTTACCACTATTTTAAATATCATTCTTTCTAGGGGAAAAATACTCACTACATTCACACAAAATAAACATTCTACAATTAATTGGGTCACTTTGGAAGACTTTGTTTTTTATAGATCAAATTAAAAACTTAAAGAAATAAAGGAAAAAGACAACTCCAAATTTCTTTACATTTGAACAAAGATTAGTTGGCAACATTACGATGATAACATCAAATTCATATTATGAGATGGCATACCCGCGTAATGCCACGGACTTATAAAACAAATGTATTTGATAGTATTATAATTGTGAACCAGCGCTAGATAAGTAATAGAAACTAAAGGTATGATAAAGCCAATATTTCACAACGGAAAAAAAAGTTGTGTTGGTGATAAAAAATTTAGAGACTGAACAAAATGATTTGTAGCAATCCACACTGTTTTGTGAGGAAAGATACAGTGCTTTTGTCACATGATTTAACTTTTATGTTAATAAAAAGTAAAAAAAATTACAAAGTTAAATTCTCTACCAACTTAATATTAAAAACAAATCAACAAAGATAATTTTAGAAGGAAAAAAACCCATGAGGAAAAACGTTGTAGCAATTGACAATGTTTTGTGAGGAAAACTATAGTGCTTTCCCCAATAAAATCGACAAAGACACTTTTAGAAAAAAATCATTAAAAAAAAAACCATTTAGAGAAATACTATAGCAATCCACAGTGTTTTGTGAGGAAAACAACAATGCTTTTCCCATATGATTTAGTTTTATTGTAATTATAATTCTTAACCAACTTAATATTAAAAAAAAAATCGACAAAGATAATTTTGGAAAAAAATCATAAAAAAATCATGTGGGAAAACACTACCGCAATTCACAGTGTTTTAAAGAAAAAAAATTACAAAGCTAAATTCTCAATCAGCTTAATATTAAAAAAATAAAATCGATAAAGACAATTTTAGAAAAAAAAATTACAAAAAAAAAACACAAAAAAAAACAGGGAAAAAAAACCATGTTGGAAACACTATAGCAATTCACAGTGTTTTGTGATGAAAGCTACAGTGCTTCCCCATATGATTTAGCCTTATTTGTAATGATTTATAATATAATTCTCAACCAGCTCAATATTAAAAAAATAAAATTGACAAATATAATTTTAAAAAAATCATAAGAAAAAAAAACTATGTGGAGAGACACTGTAGCAATCCATAATGTTTTGTGAGGAAAGCTACAGTGCTTTCCCCACATGATTAAGCTTTATTACAAAGTTAAATTCTAACCAGCTCAATATTAAAAAAATAAAATCGACAAAAATAATTTTGAAAAAAAATATTACAAAAAAAAAAGAAAACACAAAAGAAATTGGAAAAAAAACTAGGTGAGGAAGAACTGTATCAATCCATAGTGTTTTGTGAGGAAAGTTACAGTGTTTTCCCCACATGATTTAACCTTACTTGTATTTACTTGTAATTATAATTCTTAACCAGCTTAATATTTAAAAAATAAAATTGACAGACAATTTTAGAAAAAAACATAAAAAAAAACCATGTGGGAAAAAACACTGTAGTAATCCACAGTAATTTACGAGGAAAGCTACAGTGCTTTCCTTACATATTGTAACTGTAATTCTTAACCAGCTCAATATTAAAAATAAAATCGAAAATGATAATTTTGCAGAAAATCATAAAAAACAAAAACAAATAAAACCTTGTGGAGAAACGCTGTAGCAATCAACAATGTTTTAAAGAAAAAAAATTACAAAACTAAATTATCAATCAGCTCAATATTAAAAAAATAAAATCGACAAATATAATTATGAAAAATAAAAAAAATCAAATAGAAAAACCATGTGGGAAGACACTGTAGCAATCCACAGTATTTTAAAGGAAAAAAAATTACAAAGCAAAATTTTTAACTAGCACAATATTAAAAAAGTACAATTGATAAAGATAATTTTTGAAAAAAAAGGAAATAAAGAAAAATAAAAAAGGGGAAAGTACTGTAGGAAAAACAAAAAAAAGAGAAAATTAATATACTGTGATTGAAAAAAAATAAAAGTGAAAAAAAATGAAAAAAAGAGTGAAAAAAAAGAGTAATACACTGTGGATTACTATTGTAATCCACAGTACATTGGATATGGGTGAATAGTGATTTCCCCACATTCTTTAGCTTTATGTATAATAATGGTGTAATTGTTTTCAAATTAGATTTTATTATAATTAAAACAAAATTAGTGTTAGGTTTATCTTAAATTGTAGGTCAAAGTAAGAAAATAAATATCCATATACTTAGTCTATGTATAAAAGCTTATTTAACTTATTTATATTAGATCTTTCAAATAATTTCTTATACGTTTTAGTGTTTTTTAAGTATATGTTCTATTTTTCATATTCTTCGTAAAAAAAGTCTTATTCATATTCTTCATATGATATATCCTCAAATACAATACTTATATGACAAGTTGGTGTTTTTATCATATAACTTTGTTCTCGAGCTTATGGTTTAATTATTATTTTTTTATAGTAGCACCTTTGTTGACTCCTTTTGCTATAAAAGGAATTTTTTTATATAGTGAATGTGTCATGGTTAATATCTATTTTTAAAAAAAAGATGAAGAAACAAATTCTATTTTCTCTCCTATTTACTATGATGACGAAGAATAAAATTATCACTATATTTATTTCTTTCTCTACTTCTTCTTCCAAGTGCAAGAAAACCCCACAAGGTTGCAGATTTTTTATACAATTTAGGGCCCTCCCCTCAACACCCTATGGGGATTGTCTACAAGGTTTATAACTACTCCTCTTATTATAGGACATTTACTTAGCCAATGTTTAGATCCAGCTCTACCCAAACATTTTTGTTCACCCCAACATTCCCTACTTATTTGACTATTGCTGAGCAGTTTTTGAATATTAAACGAACCTCTATAAGGTAATTTTATTATGGAAAATGTCCCTCCTTTTTAGTTTCGTTATAGAACTTACAGCTCTAGTTAATTGTCCACCCCTTTTAAGTATGATTTCTATGTTATGTATGGTCGTGCCTAAGGGCATATCAGTTAAAGCAGATTCTTCTTCTTGATCAATCAAAACCTCTTCCCAAACTATATAAGCTTCTTCCAAAGCATATGACTTTATGAGAGTAGATGATATTAAAATATACCATAGGAATTGGGGTATAAGTTGACTTTGATTTGTCCCCCGTTTCCTTACTTTATAACTTCCATTTATTTACATTTCATTGAAAAAGTAAACAAGCTTAGGAGTTTAATTAGATTTATCGATAATATTACATTATTAAATATTATTTACACTTTCGTGTTTTGATAGTTAGTTAGAATTTTCTTCTTCTTCTTCTTCTTCTTCGTCAATTGAATCGTCATCAGTTCCATCCCAATCTTTAATGTGGATATCATCATCATCATCTTCATTGACATATGCTTGTCATTAAAGCTCAGAACAACATTTAACTCCTTTGTGTCAACATTAACAAGACTATCATCGAAAACATGAAAATTTAAATTTTCTTCTAAGTCAATCGAATGAGTAACTCGATATGGTTCAACCAACTCACTAACTTAAAAGACTTCATCTCATACACTTGTATCTTCGTTCTTATTCTGAACAACCTCGACACGACCCCTGGGTGTCGTTTTTGAAATGGATAACCAATCAACTCTTGATTGATCCTTTCTAAAGTAAGGGGTATATGTGTAATAAACTTGGCATTGCTTTGTGAAAACAAAGACATCATTTATGTTGCAGAGTCTAGCTTTTGAGTTGATTTCCACCAGACCATAGTGAGGATCTACTATGATTCCTTTGTCAGTGGTGTCATACCAATAGCATTTGAATAAAAACATTATATTCTGCTCGCTATGATATTGCAATTCGATGAGCTCTTCTAATTTACCATAGTAATCAACTTCAAACTCACTACAAGTCGATCCCTTAACAGAAACACCGTTGTTATATGTCTTTCTTCCATGCCCATATTCTTCAGTATGAAACACATATCCATTGACAAAATACCCGTTGTAGCACTTAACTTTTCTTTCAGGACTCAAGCTTAATAAAGACAATGAAATAGCAGCACTCCTTCCCATTTGATAAACCTTGTATATCAAGTACAACAATGAATAATAAATGAGAATTCTGTAATGAAATACAATAACTTGCAAGAGATAATGAGTTTGTGATAGTACTTTCATGTGTTTTGAACCACGCGGCAAATTGTTCATCTTGTAATCGAAAGATTTGGGCTTCGATCAGCTGTGAGTTATTGGACAGTAAATATTGTCGATGTTGCCTACAAGGTTTTCAGAATTATATGAGTTTATGATATTACAATATACTTACTGAATAAAAGGTCTCAGCTCATCACAGTTAAATAGAACATAATTGTATGCTTGTTAGAACTCTATCTCAGACAAATATCTTTTCCTTACGATATTTTTAGGTGTGGGTCGTCCAGGATTGAAGAATATTAACAAGTTTCCATTGGAAGACACTTTACCACCTTCATCATGTCGTGGAACGCGGTTGATTCTCGTTCTCAAATGAGGTTCGAAATAGTACGAGATAAATGTTGAGATCTCCTCAACAATATAGGCCTCACATATCAAAGGCCCAACATGCGCCTTGTTCTTAGCGTTTTTCTTAAGATTGAACAGGTACCTGTATGGAATTAAACAAATATTTTAATTAAGCAAAACAATGGAAATACTTTATGAATTACATTGCATCTATAATATCTAACCTCTTGAAAGGATACATCCATCTATGCTGGACTGGTCCTCCAACTTTTGCCTCATATGGTAAATATATGGGTAGATGCTCCATCGAGTCAAAAAACGATGGAGGGAATATCATCTCAAGTTTGCATATTATCTCGATGATATTCATTTCAAGCCGTTCAATGTGATTTGTCTACAACTTGCTGGAGCTTATATCTTTAAAGAAATGAATAATCTCTGTGAGTGCATCTCATATACCCTTTGGCAATAAATCACATTATGCTAATGGAATGAGTGTTTGCATAAACACGTGGCAATCATGACTCTTTATTCTATACAATCTGCATTCCTCCAGATTAACCAACCTTGATATGTTTGAGGCATGTCCATTGGGAAAAAGCAGACTCTCAAGCCATTGGTAGATTAGTTGTTGTGCATTTATCTCTAACACAAAGCTTGTTCTGGGTTTTGCGACCCGTGACCCATCAAAAACCAACTTCATATTTTTACGGTTACAAAACAAAGCTATATCCATTCTAACCTTGATGTTGTCCTTTGTCTTCCCCTTCATATCCGTGATGGTGTTGAAAATGTTTTCAAACACGTTCTTTTCTATGTTCATAACGTCAAGTTTATGACAGAGGAGATTGGTCTTTCAATAAAGAAGCTCCCAGAAATTGCTTCGCTTTACCCAGTTGTGCGTCAAACCAAAACTAGGAAATTTCTGCTTACCAGATTGGAAACCAAACACAATGTCACCATACTCTAATACAACGTCATGCAATTCTTTACTAGAAAGACGCGGGGGTGCAACATCCATTTCAACTCTGCCAATAAAAAAATCCTTTCTGTTCTTTCTGTACCTGTGATTCATTGGCAAGAAATGACGGTGACAGTAAAAAAAAGAAGTTTTACCTCCATTTGTTAGCGTGAATGCCTTGTTGTTTTCCATGCAGTATGGACATGCTAGTTTTCCATGCGTGCTCCAATCAGAAACCATTCCATAAGCTGGAAAATCATTGATAGTCCATATCAAAGTTGCCCTCATAAGAGAATTATGTTTTCTCGATATATCATAAGTCAAAGCTCTAGAGGACCATAATTGCGTCAACTCATCAATCAACGGTCAAAGACAAACATCTATATTTCAGCCTAGATTGCTTGGATCGGGTATCACAATAGATAAAAACATGAACTCCGGCCTCATACACATCCCTAGTGGCAAGTTGTAAACCATGAGTATGATCGCCAACAAGAATAAGGAGCAGTAAATGACCCGAATAGGTTGAATTCGTCTGTACACAACCCAAGACGCACGTTCCTTGATTTAGCTAAAAAGTGAGGATGCACACTGTTAAAGTGTTTTCCATGCACGCCATCAGAAGGATGCACCATCACTCCATCAACCACATCATGTGATTGATGCCATGTCATGTGCTGAGCAGTCTTTGGTGACATGAATAACCTCTGTAGTCTAGGTGTGATTGAGAAGTATCTAAGTTTTTTATATGCCACGAGAGTCTTTCCCGTGCCAGTTCTGGGTTTGTAACGGGAATGCCCACATGTCATGCACTCGATCAGCTCAACATTTTCAAGGTAGTACAACATGTAGAAGTTAAGGCACATGTTAATTTTCTAGTATCCTAAACCGAGGGGTTTTATCATGGACTTAGCGGCATAGAAGTTCTCTTTCAGCCTGTTCTCTTCAGGAAAATACTTCTCGCCAATTCAATAATTCTGTCATAACCGGCCTTACTCAACCCACAATCCAACTTGGAGGTGATCACATGTACAATGGCTGATAATTTATTATGATTTATGCAGCCAACCTATAATGGTTCATCAGAATCTTTTAATAGATCAAAAAACCTGGTCGCATCTGCATTAGGTTCTTTTTCTACAATTGGACATTGACTAGCATTACCTTGATTCATTCTCATTGTCTTCATAACCATATTCTTGTAAGGATTACTATTGTCATTTGCAACTCCATGCACGTTGCTAGCACTAAAAGTTGACATAACCATCCTTTCTACCATGCTCTCATTACGAACAGATTGTTCTCCGTATGTATACCAACACAGGTAATCCTCCATGAACCCCTTGTGTAGAAGATGTATCGTTATAATATCTGCATGCAAATACTTTTTATTTTTACACTTCCTGCATAGACACCTAATATCGTCTCCACTAAAATTTCTCGGAATAGATGTTGTAAAATTAATAAAACCCTGAACCTCATTCAATAATCCATCTCCGCAATCCTTGTGGTGAGTCTCGATACATCTATGAATGATCATCTATGACTTCTATCAAATCTCTATAAAATAATGATGACAACATGTATTAATTAATTATGTTAAGTAAATAAATTTGCAAAAATATTGGTTTAACTCGAGATTATCCAACAAACTAATTACAACTTCTCTTAAATATTCATTATCAATTATCAATGTCCATACAAATTTATACACATAAATTTATGAAAATTACAACTCCACAAATTGATAAAAATTAAAACGGACCCGGTAAACAAGCTATTATTTATTTCATCACAACACATCTAATTCAGTAATTAGACATAAGTTTCAACAATTTACAAACAAATACAATTTTATAAAATCTAAAACAAACCATAACAAGCACAAAATTATACATTCATACTACAAGTTTGTTTGAGAAAAAACAATAAAACATGTACATACACCAACAAAATACATATACTAAAAAAAAATTAAATAATAATAAAATTGACATTTTAATGTTAAAATTAAAAAAAGATAGATTTACTTACAAAAAATGACAAAATCCATAATAAATCAGAACACAGATGTTGTGACTACAAAAGTTAAAGAAGGATGACTTGTGTTGAGAAAGAGGGGTAGTTTAGGGGGGGTGAATGTTTGCAGCTAGGAGGAGGGGGGGGAGGGGGTAGTTTCTTTAAATGCAAGGGTGGGGGAAGAACAAGGAGAAATAAGAAAAGGGAAAGGAGGGTCGAAAGCGTAGTGATATATTAACTTTTACCAATGAAATCACTGACGAAATATTTCTGTTGGTGATTCCCTCGGTGATTCTGCCGGTGAAAGGGTCACGTCACTGTACAGAAATCCCGGTTTGAATCCCTCGGTAATTTCATTGGTAAAATTGCTTGCAAAAACTTCCACATCATCGACCTGCTTTTTTTTGCAAAATTCTAAATAGTCCCTCGGTAATTATGTCGGTATATACCGACATAATTGTTTCGTCGGTAAATACCGACATCATTACCGAGGGATTTACACCCGTTGATAAATATCACCGCAAATTCCCGACAGAAAAATTTCATTTGTAAATCCGTTGGTTTTAGTCGAGTTTCTGATAGTGAAAAAACTAATCAGATTCTAACTTTCATGGGCTATACAAACTAATGGGCTAAAAAAATAATAATTTTTCAATGACCAAACCTAAGCTCAAATTTCAATTAACAAAAAATAATATTTTTTACAGTTCAAAATATTATTTTGTAATAAACTCAAACCCAAAACCATTCTCAAGCCTAACATTTGGGTTTAAATCCAAAACCTATTTTGCTTAGGAACTCTTTGCTCTAAAAGTTGTTTGTTATTTGGGCACAATTTTAACTTATCAAATTTCTAGTATATAAACATCAAGAAAACTTTTCTTCTTTTTTATGTGGGATAGGGTTATTTTAGAGAGTTTTAGATTTTACCAAAACATGTCAACTAAAAATTCTTTGAGATTAATTTTTTATTTTTCTATAATTTATTTAAGTCATGTTAATATTTTATATTACAGAATTTATTTTAAAAATTAATTTTTAATAAAGTTTTAACTCTGAAAATAAATGAATACCAATTTTTTATTTAACATCAAATGCAACCATTAACTATTTTTTTAAAAACAGATTTCCCAACATTCAATACCTTGCTTTGCAAAGGGAGGAAAACCCGACATAAGAAACCACCTTGATTGACTTAACCGCAAATCCGATCGATTCACCAATGATCACATTATTTTCTTCAATCCTGAAAATGAGTTTCAATGAAAAGCAACATACAGAAAATGTTCACTTTTCTTCCATATTTTCTCTGATCAAAGCTTAATAAAGTTTAAGTGTTGGGATGACGCAGTTTCTGGGTCTCCCTCCTTTTGTTACCTCACACGGTGTCGTGGACAATGGCACCGTCTGGTGCCTTCACAGTTTGGCATGAACGATCCAAATAACAAGTGAAAAAGTGTAAAGAATCTGATGACTATGCAAAGCATCAGCATTTTGTCCCATTTCAAACAACACCTCTCCTATAAAGTGCAGCCTCATCCCATCTCCACCCACGAAACAAACCATTTTATCCGAAATAACCAATTTTCTCTACCAATCAAAATTTATGTAGAGAATAGGAAGTACAAACCAGTAAGCTCGATATATAATAAAAACATAAGCGACGTGTCCCTTCCACTTGAGATACAACAAGTGGCAAGCATGAATCGGGCTCACTAAACCTGGACACACGGCAGCGTTTATGCCACATGTCGGCCAGAAGAACCTGATCTTTCTTTGGAGGAGCATTTGGCTGCTTTCCTTTCGCATTTGCGGCTTTGTTATCTTATTAGGCCGTGGTTTAGGATGAGTGAAGGTAGTGGTTTCGTCAGCTAAGCATATTGCTTACTCAGATCAGTAATAAACAATAACCCACGCATGGAAGAAATGAAATTGCAAACCCTTTCCGGGAAGGAATCAATCAACCTAAAGCTAAAGTTCCTCTACACCTCTGAAACTTTAACTTTTAGACTTCCTTTCTTTACTTGAAATCTCATAACATCACGGATTCTTTCCTTTTCTTTACAAGCTCTCTCATCACAATAAACTTACTCTAATACAATCTCCACAGAAGAAAGGTTAGAAGAAAAATGTGTCACCCGCCGGGTGTGCCTTGGGTTAGCAGGAACTTGGTGGTGTATCGAAGATGGCTAGTTTTACAAGCGGTGGAGACAGAAACTGGACATGCACCGACAGAGGTGGCTGCTACTGGCAGCAGTGCTGTTGCTGGCTCGATAAAGAAGTGTTTGTGTTCTCCCACAAGGCACCCCGGATCCTTCAGGTGCAGGCACCACCGTTCTGATTATGTGTGGGGTGGGAGAATAACAAGAAGGAAGCAACCTCCTTGAAAGGTCTGATGTAAGTGTATAAACAATGAAAAAAGAAATTGAAGTGTTTAAATCTTGTGTCCAATAAATTTCCTTTTCATTCACTGCTCCAGTTTCACACACTGGGTTCCGTTGATAAACGTCTAGTAAAGTAACTTAGCCAACGGGCATAGGAACATGAAAATGGCATCCGTTTATAGATTTTCAGGATAGGAACTCAACCATTCGGCATAGGTTCAGAGACTGATTCTGGTTACTGGTCTCAAAGTCTCACCTTTTTTCTTCATTTGTCTCCATTTGACATCAGTGCAGCACCAGAACAAAAACTTTGTTATTTTATTTATTTATTTTTTCTATAAAAAAGTGAGGCATCTAGTAAAGGGGACTTTAAAAAGAACGTCTTTCTTGCAAATAATAATCAATCGCATCTCGTCATCAGTTAAGGATGCACACTCTTTCATTCGGGTATCATATCGAAAGCACATATAGATCCTTGAGTTCAACTATACACTGAGTCCAAGCACATATAGATCTAGGAAGCTGCTATACCTAACTTTTTTAGGTTTAGCTACACGCCGAGTTCAAGAAGATATTGGTATGGCGAGTTGCCAGACTCATCATCTTTGGGTTTAGCTATGCGCTTAACACAAGTAGACATGAGTCTAACAAACTATCAGACTCATTGCCCTTAAGCTTGGTATTGTGTCGAGTCCAAGTGAATATGAGTCTGATGACCATTATTGACCCCATGTTGGGCCATAGCGACTCTCAGTTGGTGGTCGGTCAATGCCAAGGAATATATGAGGCTAGAGAACCAATTATGCAACGATATCTTTAGAAGGTCCAACCTTATTTTTCCAAGTAAGCTAGAGGTAAGAGCATTTTCATCACTCGTATTTCAAGAGAAGATAACCACCAGATAAATCTCTTATCTAAATTTGCAAGCTTCAATCTTGTAAACCTCCTTATGGATGTTTGGGTTGATGTTTTGAAAAAAACAAGTGAGAGTGAAGAAAAGCTTGTGATTGTTCCATTCAATATTGAAGAACATTGGAGAACCCTATCAAGCACTTCTTGTTTACTAGGGATTAACCTCAAATAGAAATAAAGTCATCCATCTAACTGGGCAAGTAATGGGTTATTGCATCATCAATAATATTCTATATCAAAGATCCACCTCAACTCCACTTTTAAAGTGCTTTTCTCTTGAAGAAAGCACTTATGTTTTAAGGGAGATACAAGAAGAAATATATGGCTTTCACACAAACTTTAAAGCTCTTGCTACTCAGACTACATGAGTAGGTTTCTACTAACCAATCATACTTCATGATGACACAGACTTGGTGAAGAGATTTGACAAATGTTAGAGATTTGTCTCAGTCTTTTGTCAGCCTTTTATAAAAATGACCATCATAGCCTTTTGTAGCCCTTTGCTCAATAAGGGGTGAACATCTTAGGTCTATTCTTTAAGGCCACGGGTAAAAGGTAGTTCGTTTTGCTAGCATTGATTATTTCACCAAATGCATAGAAGCAAAAGCCTTAACAGAGATCACCATCAATAAAGTAATCTCATTCTTCTGGAAAAATATCATTTATCAATTTGGGGTTTCTAAAATCTTGATAATTGATAATATGACATGATTTGACAACTGTAAGATGAGAGAGCATTGCTAGAGGTTTCATATTGACCATAAGTTCTCTTTAGTGTCACTTCCCCAAACCAATGGTCAAGTTGGACTAACTAATAGAGTCTTGTTTAATGGACTTAAAAACAAAGATAAAAGAAACTAAGTTAGAGTGGACATTACTGCTAAATAAAATATTGTGGGCTTACAAAACAACTTAGAAGACATATATTGGAGAAACTTCATCTCTCCTCACCATAGAATCTAGGTCGTGATCCAAACTAAGATTGGATGTCCAACTATAAGGTAGGATATTATATCTTAAAAGGAAATGAACAAAGCTTTAGGGACAATTTGGATTTGCTAGAAGAGTCTTAGCTGACCGCAACAGTTAAGAATGAAGTTTATCGTTGTAGAATTACTCGGTACTATAATGATAGAGTCAAGAAAAGAAGACTCAAGTTAGGAGATTTAGTGCTAATAAAGTTGAAGGCTACAAGAAATAGAGAAAGTAGAGGCAAACTAGCCCCAAAGTGGGATGGTCCCTCTAAAATCACAAGGGTGGTAAAGACAAACACTTACCATTTACAAGATATAGAAGGGAAAAGTCTCCCTCATTCCTGGCACTTTGATCATTTGAAAATATACAATAGTTAATGAGAAAATGAGTGTAAGTTTCTAATATATGAATGACTTATTCAAAATAACAATATATTTTTGTTTTTTTCCAAGTGATGCCTAAGGGCTTCTCATTAACTCATCAAGGGATTGACTTGGTCTACCTAAGGAAATAGCCCCATAATCACCAAGAAGTGGGTATGAGGTCTCCTTAGGGCAATAATCTCACA
>Ga0307518_10000252_pt1 | contig 40578 bp, 15 predicted proteins | sample 25_EM_MG_FD_203889 | JGI IMG/M metagenome (GOLD analysis project Ga0307518, IMG submission 203889) | Populus trichocarpa ectomycorrhiza microbial communities from riparian zone in the Pacific Northwest, United States - 25_EM | ecosystem: Host-associated > Plants > Roots > Unclassified | place... | reverse complement strand
TGCTAGACAAGATGCCTTCTTTGTTCTTCTCAAAGACATTGAAAAAGGCTATGAATATTGAACTTGATGTTTTTAACATCTATGATTTCCTTGATTCATAAATGGATGTTTGATGGATGTCTTTTTCAATGTATTTTGATTTTTATGAAGTCCTGGTTATAACATAAATCGTTAAAACTCTAGAAAGTGGAGTATAGTTTGAATTTTAAATTAAAAGTTTAAGTTGTAAAATGATGTTAGAGAACAATATAAATCATATCTTGAAATCCCACCTAACAATTTAAGTTATTGGGTTGAATTGATTCTTTGACATGGTATCAGAGCCTTAATAAACAAGTGGTCACATGTTTGAATATCATCACCCTCATTTATTTGATAAAAATCAAGCACAAGATAATATGAGTTTATACAAGTTTCAAGTTCAAATGGCTTTCACTTAAGAGAGTGTGTTATATAATAATATAAATCATATCTTTGAACCTCATCTAACAATTTAAGTTATTGGGTTGAATTGATTATTTGATAAATAAATTAAAATAAATAATTTTATATTATTTTGCACTACACCTTCTTTTTAGTAAAAGCTTTTTTAATTTTAAAAATTACACAGACAAGCCACTTCCTTATGATTAATATTTCATTAATTAGAGAAGAATAGAGGTTGTGAGATATAATCTCATATTAGTTTTCTTCTTCTTCTTCGTTTAATTTTCTAAAATAAGTAGAAGAGAAGATTTATTTCACGCGTTAATTTAGGTATGTATTGAGAGCTTGCCACTTTAATGCAATGTTACCATCTGGAGCTACACTGTCAAATTGACCAAAGAATTGCATATAGAAAAAGCTCTCAATACAGCATGATGGAGAGTATAAATTCCAAACCTGAAAAGCAGGATTAAAATGCATAAATTATTCGAAGAACAAATTAAATAATTTCCCTATTCACATTTTGGCATTGGACCAAAATACCGTCGGTGGAACCCGTAGTTAATGCTTTACATCAACTTGTAATAACTAAAAGCCTATATAGGTAGGTAGCACTCCCAGCGAAGGAAGTAAATAGCAATTTAATGCAAGGTAGTTTAATTAGTTAAGTTTTAAGGTTGATTTTTAATAATTATGAATTCGAATCATCTTAATATTATTGGAGATTTACTTTATTATTAATTTTAGGATATATGAAATTAATGAAGACACCAGCAAGCTGGACCAACACCAACTGTAATTGAAAAAATAGCAATTTAATGTTGACACATTTGAGAAAGTTCGGTAGCTTTCCTTTAAGAGCCACAACTACATGATACAGACTAGTAAACAGACCAGTAAGGTCGGTTAACCATTAAGCCCAAACATACAATACTGGTGATGCCATAAATACGGTAGAATGCATAAAATGGAGTCTGAGTTATACGTACGGTATCATGGAGTTGCTAGGAAGAGTAGTTATACGGTATCTTTATCTTTTTTTCTTTTCTTTTTTTCACGAAGGCTTTTGCTTTTTGTGCCGGACTTTATCCCTGACTTCCTTCATCTTGAGCTTGATTTCGAACAAGAGAACAACATAAGTAAATTGATAAGATGAAATTAAATCACTTATTCAACTGATAAAAGACTTGATAAAGTAATTGATCTTAGTATACATACGGTGAACCCTTTTCTAGCTTGGTGTTGAATACGTTCTATTTCAGAATCATACATATTATTTACATCATGGACTACTACAATACGTCACCTAACAAGCAGCCATTTCATTTCCGATGGCCCCAAATTCTGATGTCAATGTATTATTCATCACAAAGGTAGAGTCTAGGGTCCGAAACGGAGTCCCACAAGCCGAAAACGAACATCATGTATGGTCCACACGTACAATTGCCTTGGAAAGAAACTAGATGACTGTCGCACTACAATGTGGGTCTGATAAAAAAAAAAGGTAAAAAAAAAAAAAAAACATGTAGCAAGAAACTCTTTATTATCATTAAACTTAGTGAAAGAGTCAACCTTAAGAGGATGACTAAATTAAATTATATAGAGATTATTTTTTATTTGACAACTTGACTAGGTGAGTCAAAGACATTCTGAATAATTAGCGAAAGCGTGGTTTGGTTTAAAAAAAATAAGATGACATTTTAAAAAAAAAAATATTAAGAGAGTAACATATTAAATTGACTCTTGTTTCTTGATTTAATCCGTCAAACTTAAGACCTGGGATATGAACTTCACTACATTTAATAACTTTGTTGTATGTTTTTTTAAACAACTTTTTTACATAATTATATGATAACAAAAATAGATGAGTGTAAAATCAAGCACCAACCACATACTGAGGCATTTAAAAAAAACCGTGACAACCTTATAGAAAAAAAAACCAAAATAAAGTATGAAAAACAAAGAAAAAAATTCAAAGAAAAAAAGGCTAGCGGATCAAGCTTGTGTGGCCCATCATGTCTAGACCTTTAAAAAAACTAGGTGCATGGGCTAGCCAACCTAGGCCCACATGTTATTTTTTTTTGTTTTTTTTCTCACGGTGTGGGTGACACGCTATCCATTTTTTTTTAATTGGGCAACAAGTTACCTCTGGTGACAGTTTTCCTTCTTGCTACTACCCAAGATCCAGCCACTAGTGTGGTTGTTGAAAATCAAAGACGAGTTGGTTTAAAAATTTATTTTCAATTAAAAACATCTCAAACACATCGTATAACCTTTATAAATCACTTACCAACCCCAAAAAATCTCAAAATCACTCAAAAAAATGAAAATGTTAATGATACCTAATCTACTTTTCCTAGCATGGTTATAAAAAAAAATCACTATTATTAAACTTCTCTCGTCTAATTAATGAAATCCTTTATGTTTTACAAAACACACCCTTAGCAAAATTAATTTGGGCCGGCTGGGCATGAGGCTCAGACTTGGCCCACTCTTTCTTTTTTACTGGGCTAAATCTAGCCCAGCCGTATGGGCTGGGCTAGACCCAGCAGCCTGGTTACTGGCCCATGCCAGTAACCGGCCTTCTCTTTTTTTTAGCGGTAGGCGTGCGTGAACTGTTCACGCACGCTTGCCACAGTGTCCAGTTAATTAAATTGCAAAGAGGGGGAAATAGGAGCTTACTTGGTGCTTGCGTTTTCTGGGCGAGAAATCTACAGGTTTGTGGTGGGCGAAGCTTCTGTTTTTGGTCTTCCTTCTGCTTTCTGCCTTTTCTTCTTTTTTGTTCTTTTAGGTTCTGTTTCCATGTTAATTCTCTCTTCTCTTCTCTTTTTTTTTATGCTCTGTTTCTTTCGGGTTCTTTTTCCAAGTTAATTCTCTCCTCCCTCTCTCTCGTTTGTTCTCCCGTTCTCTCTCGTTTTCTCCTTTGATCTCCCCTCCCATCTCTGTTCTTTTTCTTTCCTTTTCTCTCCTTCTTTTTCGTCATCTACGCCTCTGCCTTTTATAGGCATTCTGTTCCGTTGCCTATCTTCCATGATAGTGATAAGGCCTGGGATTTTGTGTTTTGGCCGGATTGGGACACCAACAGTCCTGCCATTGCTGGACTGTTGGTGGTGGTTTCCTCCACGCTTCAATGGCTTGTTATGGCGGCGAAGAACACGGAAACGAATTGAGAAGGCATTGCAATGTGTCTGGTGGTGTGAGTTGCCTGTCTGGGTGGCATTCTGTACTTCCTTCGCAGGTGGTCTCCTTTGTTTCCAGAGGAAGAAGAGAACATCTTAAGTAAATTGATAGGATGAAAAAACTTAAATCACTTGAGTAATTTATCTTAGTATACTTACGGTGAACCCTTTTCTAGCTTGGTGTTGAACACGTTCTATTTCAGAATCATACATATTATTTACATCATGGACTACTACAATACGTCCATTTCATTTCCGATGGCCCCAAATTCTGATGTCAATGTATTCATCACAAGGTGAAAAGGAACATCATGTATGGTCCACACAATTGCCTTACAAAGAAACTACATAATTGTCTCCCTACAATGCGGGTCTGATAAAAAAATATATGTAAAAAAAAGTACATGCCGCAAGAAACTCTTTTACAACACGTAACCTAATTATCTAGTGAAGCTAAAAGGGATTCTTGTAAACTTAAAGATCAGGCGAAGATTTTTTTTGTGATCCTTGGTCACATGAAATTTGGTGAATTTTTCTTTTTTAAAAAGGATTTTTATGAGCTTAAAGATTAGGTGGTGATTCCTAGTAATATAAGATTTGGTGAATTTTTTAAAAAGAGGATCTTGTTAGGATTAAAGATCAGGTGATAATTTTTTTAGGTGATCCATGGTGACATGAAATTTGGTGAATCTTTTAAAAGGGGATCCCTTGAAAACTTAAAACTTTGGTGAATCCTTGAGGACTTGAACTTTGGTGAATCCTTTTGAAGGATCTTTGAAATCTTGGAGCTTTAAGTACACTTGGATAGACAAATTGTTGGTGAGTATTGCTGTGGACTTTCAGAATAAAAATTTTACCTTTTTTTTTTTAAGGAATGGCTTCTACCCAAAGTAAAGTCTAAGATTGCCATTAATCATTCACGTCCATTTAATGGATGGATTGCTGATGCTAAAGATTTTAACCAAATAAAAAAATATATTTACTTTCCATGAATTGATGTGAAATACCATCATATTGGCAAAATGGTGTAGCTTAGACTTGCGGTACATAAGCCTATGACAGGTTCTTGGATGTCAAAGGATAACTCCACTTTCAAAATTAAATACGAAGACCATTAGTGTGTAACCAACGAAGAAAAAAATGGTGTCTGGTGATGTTATTGTGTCAGATCATCAACCATTTTTATGTTTTCCTTCCCACCATAATAATGAGCAGGATGCTCCACAGGCCTATGTTGTAAACTTGATCAACAAAAGAAAAGTTATGTGAGGAAATAAACTTGATTCACAAGGAGAAATCCAGTATCTTAGAGGATTTTGTGATTGGTCTATAGAAGCCTACCAGGTGTTGTTGAACAACAAATTGGCATATGCAATTCATTCAGCCTCTTTTGATTATCATCGTTCGAATAATATGTATCATGCATTGATAGAGACTTGGCGTCCTGTTAAGAACACCTTCTTGATTTTAAATGGTGAAATTGGGATTTCAATTTGAGAAATGTGCAACATCACTAGCTTATCTAGTTTGAGAGAGTACTATGAAGAGGTTGTCCCCAGTTTTAAAGAGTTCTTGTATGTTGAAGGCGAGTCTTCATTGTTTAGGACTTGCCTTTATTTATTCTAAGATTTTGCTTTGATCGCACGAGAAAAGAATTCTGATAGAATCTATCATGTGGCCTAATTTTTTGTTTGATTAATTATGAATCATTCATGTCGATTTCTTATTTGTCACTAGAGTATAAATGTATTGCAAAGTCAAAATGTGATGCACGTGGGAAGCAAAAAGAGTCTCTTGATATAAAAAGACCTTTTGAAGATATCTTTTATCATACAAGGCACCTAAAAGGATCTACAAGAGTAGAAGATCCATTCAATCTCTTAGACTTTGATTGGGCACCTGAAGATTGCAAGGAGTTAAAACTTGCTGCCTATTTGAGTCTTTGGCTTTGTTGATTTCTACTTCCTTAGAATGAGGATTTCATTCATGTTGGCATAATAAAGGCTGCTTCAAATATGGCGAGAGGTGTCACTTATAGTTTGGCTCCTCCTATTCTGGGATCCATATATAAAGGTCTATCTTAGACTATTAATTCGTCTAATGGTAGTACAAAACTTGGGATTGTACAAACTTTATTTCTTAAGCATTTTCTCTATGTTTGGGCTGGATTACACTTTCCTTGTGGGGTATAAGGTATTGTTGACAAATATGTTTTCTTCTTATATGATTAGGAGATTTAGAGATACCATGAATGCATTCCAATTTTAGGAACGTAATGCTATAGATTGTTGTAAACTTTGGTGTGGTCCCATTCAAATTAAAGATTTTTTTTTGCCAGCCTCAATTTAACTGAACCCAAACCGCCTTAAACAAAAAGCAGTTGTGAGGAGAAGGACCGGGTCGTGACCTATGAGAAAATGGATTAAGACCGACCCCAAGATAAAAACGGGTCGCGACTCGCCCCTTAGGAACTGGGTTGAGGATGACCTAAACGAGGGTGAATTAAATGGCGTTATGCATGCAGAAAACCTGTTACAAGCGGGAAAGAAAAGTGGCGATCCAAAGGAAACGACTTTGAACCTCACTGTGCCAGCTCTGAAAAAAAACACGGAGAAGAGTCTCACCACCATTTAATGGCTGGGATTCTATCCCTAACACAAATGGCTGGGATGAGAGTGTTAACATGAAGAATAATTACTGGAATCACGGGGTATGAATCACAGAATATTTTGGTTTCCTAATTTGCTTTATTTGATTATAAATCAACCGAGTTTATATCTTAGATTAGTGTAGTGAGTCTTTCCTAAAATAGAGTTATGTATAGGCTATATATATGCCTCCTCGGCTGACCTAAAGTGGGGGGGGGGAGAAGAAGAAAAAGGAGAGAGGAGAGGAAACAAGTAAACAGAGAGAGAGAAAGAAAAATAGAGGATAACAAAAAGAAAAGAGAGCAGAGGTAGGAGAGAAAACAAAGGAGAGGAAGGAGGTGGAGAGTAGAAAATAGAAGAAAACAACGAAAAAGAGTAAGGTTTCTTAAGATCACCACAAGCAAGTAGGGACTGCATTTCAGTTTGAACTTCTTTTTCTGCAAGTAAGATCTGCAGGTATAGTTTCTAGCTTCTTCTTCCTTGCTATATTCAAACTTTGCATCTGTGGTTTGTTATGTTCTAGAACCTATTTCTTCCTTTGCTCTAGATGTTCATTTTCTGTTGGGACAAAAGGTGCTGTGCTTATCCACTGTCCTTTCCATGGCTCTGAGTTGGATTATTGTTTATGTTAAAGCTATGTATTCTTTTCTTGTTTTTTGCTGTGAAGGATCGTGAGCTTTAAAGGTCTTCATCAACCCTTCCTCCCTTTGCTCGAGCGTCTTCTTACAATGGAACGTTGTATAGGAATAGTTGTGGCTTATAGGCGCAGAAAAGAGAGCGAAAAACGTGAGGGAGGGTCCTTCTTTTAGTTAATCTTTATTCAGGCTTTGGCTCTCAGATTTGTTCAGGCTTCAAGTTTAAATTGGTGTGCCAAATCTTGTTTATTTGAGATAAACTATTTTAGGCTTCTTGTGAATTTTGGAATAGATGAGTATGTTTTTTTTTAATTGAGATGTTTGTGTAATCGTGTTGTTTGTGTTTTGACAAAACAAAAAAATATTTTCTTGTGTGTTGCATACGACCAATACCCTAAAATTTTTTGAACATGCCTTTGAAGTTTAAAAGAAAATGTGTTTTAGCATGGATTTCTTAAACACAAAAAAAAATATTTTTTTTCTTGCATTCTTGGATTTTACATGTTTGTAAATTCCAAAGGGTGTTGGGCAATATTTCAAAAAATATAAAAATCTTATTTTTGGGGAATTCATCTATTATTCACCGTTAATATTTGGATAAAGAAACCCCAAGTGGTTAATATACAAAATATATTTTTAGAAATAATAAGTCATTATCCTTTAATAATATAAGGACAAAGAAACCTATAAAAGGTAAATGTTCAAAATACTGTTAAGAGTAATACAACTTGTTCGTTTTTAACATAAGGGTAGATTTATGCCCAAAATGTTATTTAGAACAATTTAATTACACATCCTTGAAAGAAACCTCAATTATAATTGGGGACATTTTAATTTTTGATTCCACGGTTTACGAACCATGAAAGTATGATAACATGTTTCGTAAAACATGTTATCAATTTTTTATTCCACGGTTTATGATAACATTTTATGCAAAGAATTAATCATGTAGCTTGAATGTGGTTTGTTCATAGTGATAGATCTATATCTCATCTACATGTTTTAGGTCCTTTGATCTATATCTCATCTACATGTTTTAGGTCCTTTGATAACATGTTTACATCTCAAACTACATGATTAATTCTTTGCATAAAAGAGTATATTACCTAGTTAACCTTGATTAAAAAAGAGGATCACCTATAAAAGAGCCAACTTTAAGATTGTTCTCTCTTGGTAAAGTTTATTGTATAAAAGACAAAAGGAAACTAAACATCATAACTTTTAAGGAAGGCTATAGAAGAAAGAGAGGGAGGGAGGGATAATCTTTCAAAAAATAACCTATCCTTGAAAAACCACCATGGAAATGGTGAGTGATTTTGTAAATTCTTGAATTTGCTTTAGCCTATAAAAGGGTATCTTTCTAGAGAAGAGGAGGGGATTAAGAAAACATAGTTCAAGAAAGAAAACAGGAAAAAAAGTAAAGGAACAAAGGGTTGAAAAGGAGATGGAAACAAAAAGGAAATAAGCAATAATATATATAAGAAAGGGATCTCAGTTTAGCCTAACCACACATAGACTTTGGTTCTGGTTAAAGGGGATCGGCGAAGGGATCTCAGTTTAGCCTAACTACAAAGGATTTTGGTTCTGGTTAAAGGGGATTGGCAAAGGGATCTCAGTTTAGTCTAACCACACACAGACTTTGGTTCTGGTTAAAGGGGATCGGCGAAGGGATCTCAGTTTAGCCTAACCGCACACAGACTTTGGTTCTGGTTAAAGGGGAGCGGCGAAAGGGATCTCAGTTTAGCCTAACCGCACACAGACTTTGGTTCTGGTTAAAAGGGATCGGCGAAAGAGTGAAACACCATGGAAGAGAAAGGGACCGAAAGTAGAAACTAGAGGGAAGAAAAAAACAGGGGAGACATTGACAGGGAAGAAAGGTTTAGAGAGAAACCAACGCCACCACCAGCAAACTAAAACAGCAACAGAAAAAAAATGAAAAGGAAGCACGGGAGAACAGGAAAAAAAAAAGAAACCGAAAGAAAGGATTTCCAGTGTAGAGAAGAGAGAAACCGAAACAGAGGGGAACGAGAAAAAGAAGAGGAAGATTTGTTTGAGAGACAGAGGAGAGAAAGCCAAAACAAAAGTGGGGAAGAGAAGAACAGAGACTGGTGGTCTCAGCACAGAGAAGAAGAAGGACCGTTCCCCGCCCCCGGGCACCACCGCCGTGTTTCCTTTCCACCGCCACAGCATCACTGCCATCCCGCCACCATCAGTGCTACCAACGCCAGCAGAATCAGAGAGGGAGAAGAGAAACAGGACAGAACAGAGAGGGAAGAAAAAAACAGAGACCGCGGGCTCTACACAGAGGAGGAGAAAAGACAGCCACGCCACCGCTTGGAATCATCGTCATTTCTCCTCCCAGCCGCTGCCCCGACCACCTTCCACCACCGCCAGACCGAAAATAGCGAAGAACAGAATAAACACAGGAGAGGGGCAGAGAAAGCAGAAGGCAGCAGGAAGAAGAAGAAGCAGCCACTGGCAGTAACCACAGTCTGCCGTTGCTGCCACCACCGTCACCTCTCCACCGCCAGCTCATCTACCCAAAGTCTTCTGTTGCAGGTAACACCCTCCCCTCCCCTCATCTCTGTTTCTTCATTTCTTTGCTTGCATGCAGAACGTGCATTGTGCACGTTTATGCAAGCAAGCAAAATAATTAGTTAGTTACTGTGCATGAGCACAGTAACTAGCTAATTATTTTGCTTGGGTTGGATCATCAGCCCAGTCCACGCGGCTGGGCTGAGTCCAGCCCACAGTATATGGGCCGGGTCAGGCCCAACCCAGAATGGTTGGGCCAAGTCTGGCCCAGTTTTTTTTTTAAAAGAAAAATTCAAAAATATTTTTTTGGAATTTTACAATTTTCCCGTGTATTTTTTATGTCATTTTGATTAATATCAAGTAGTATTTTTATGTTGCTAAAAATACAAAATCCGATATTAAAATACCCGGTTTTCGTCAAAACTTCCAAAATACAAAAACACTTTGAAAAAAAAAAATGTTTTTGTGCATACGGCCAAGTGTCTCAAAGCTAAAATATCATAGTGTTTTTTATACACCAAAAAAAAATGTTTTAGCATGCATTTTGGCTTTAATAACCAGTTTATTAAAGTCAAGAGAACATTGGCTAAAATTTCAAAAACAACAAAAATTTTATTTTGTTTGTCTTTTAGTATCTGGGGTACGATATTAAATGTAATATGTATTTCAGATATTAAATTTATTTATTTTTTCCAAAGTTAAAACGGTTAGGTTCTACCCTATTAAGATAAGAACCTCCTTATTGAGGAGGGCTTTTTCTTGAATCTTAGATAGATAGGACCAACAATTAGAAAACACGACCAAACCTTAGATTTTGATCAGACAAATAAAACAATGCAGCTTACCTTAGGTAGGGCGTATTTGAGGTGCTAATACCTTCCCTTTACGCAACCAGTCTCCATACCCGATCTCTGAGACCAGTTAGGGTTCCTAGTGACCATAATACTAGGTGGCGACTCCCATTTCATTTTTTTCCACTGATAAGAGACAAGAATTCCTTGTCTCCCTATATTTTCCAGATACACACACAATTGAGTGTGGAGGACGATTGCCATGATGCCGCATACATGCGACAATTCTCTTCACTATTTCTAAGCAATGTTCTTGGGAAGAACATTGTTTTGGCTATATGATTTAGATTATTTTTGATCAATTTCTTTGCATTAGACACTTCGCGTTACACCTTTAGCCAATAATCTAGATTTTTTTTTGCCTCAACAACATATTTTTCTTGGTTTTAATCTTAGGGTTTCGATTTCAAACTGAAACCTTTCCTAACTAAATCATGATGATTCAATGATAATATAAGTGAATAAGTTTTAGATTATTGATCCCTGTATGATTTATAATCTACCCATATCTCTGGTTCTGTTATATTCATTCTATAATTAGAGTTATATTTTCTTGGTTTACGAAGAACATCCATTGTCTTCTTCATTTTGTGTGTGTTTGATATATTTTTGTCAAAGAATTTTATGTTTTTCATGTTTTTCGTAGTTGAATATGTTTTTCATTTTTTATTTTATTTTGGGTTTGTTTTCGGATTAAACCAAAGTTTTAGGTTTGGTTCTTGGTCAAACCTGGGTCTTTTGTTTGGTTTATGATCAAATCAAAGTTCAGGTTGAACCAAAGTTCGGTTTGGTTTTTGGTTATATTAAATATACCCGCTTTTCTTTAAAAATTAAAAAATATAATCAAAAAATTCTCTTATAAAAAATACAAAAATAGGTTTTTATTTGTGTGTATATGGCCAAGTCTCTCAAAAATAAATTATACTTGCATATTTTATCATATTAAAAAATCACAAAAAATAGTTTTTATTTTGCATGTGTTTTTGGATTTAATAACTAGTTTATTAAAGCCATAAGAACTTGGTCTGCATTTCATAAACACCAAAAAAATCTATTTTGTTTTTTGTTAATATTCAGGATTATAAACTTATACATGAGATGTATTCTTGATATTAAATAAAAATACAGTTCCTTTTATTTTTATGTTTTGGCATAATAAATTCAAAACCTCCTTACCGAGAAGAACTAGACAACACAACAATACCTTAATTTATATTAGACAAACAAACAATGCAATTTACCTTATGTAATATGTACTAGAGATGATACGTCCTCCATATACACAACTAGTCCTTTTATTTAGACTCTGAGACTAATTAGGGTTCCTAGTGACTAAAATATTATGTAGCGACTTCATCCTTTTCTTACTAATAAAAAACTAAAATTCTTTTTTCTTTCACTCATCACTACAAAGATTTGCGACACTAACAACCTATTTGGAACCAAATCAAGAATAATGACACATGAAAATTGAAAGTGGAAAAAAATCAATATATGTCAAGTAGATCCACAAAAAAAAAAAAGAATATTAAAGAAAAAATAGAAATACAATGTAAGGTTGGTGGCAAAAGGCTATAGTCAAAAGCAAGGGACTGACTATTATGAAATATTTGCTCATGGAAGTAAGGTTTAGTCTTATTCTCAATATTTGGAAAGAAATGAGAAATTTAAATGAAAAACATTTCTCTATGCAAGATGAGTAGAAATTTAGATGTTTTTAGGATTTTGTGTTGCCAGCGAAAGAGGCCTGCATGAGTGAAATATTCCTAATTGATTCTTGAAATTTCAAAAATGCTTTCTAATGTTGTGAACTAAGCATGGTTTCTTTTGATGGTTTGCAGTGTAGCACAGTATCCAAAAGATGGAAGGAGGAGTTAAAGTGGAAGTTTGGAAGCGTGTTTAAACTGTATTTTTAAAAAAAATTAAATTTTTTTGTTTAAAATTATTTTTGATGTTTTTGAATCGTTTTGATATGTTGATGTCAAAAATATTTTTTAAAAATAAAAATATATATAATTTGAATGTATTTTAAAATAAAAAACAGTTAAAAAAACAACTGTTAACATCTTCAAAGTAAAAATCTTAGGATTTATCCATGATTCCTCCGATATGTCATATTTTTTACAAGGTAAGGATCTTTTATTTTGGTTATCTCCATACAAATAACTCCCGAGTTACAAGAATTAGAACCTCCCAAGGAACTAGCGCAATTCAAAAGAAAATCAAATTTTCAGTACTAAAGGGATTTCAACCACTAATAGGGTTTACATTATTCCTGCTTTCATTCAAAGTCGCCATATTTATTGAAACATGATACAACGAAGCATCAAGAAACCTAGCACATCAGAGAGCTATGAAAGCGATGTGATCGTTAATAAAGTGCTGAAATTGCCACTAATATATGGATGTGAGGTGTTCAGAAGGCCAGTCAATAAGAACCAGCAAATAATGCAAAGCAAAATACGTGAACTATTTTAATTAGTAGTTTATGAACCATAAATGCCTTGTTGTTTGCCGCTGGGTCTACAATATAATTTGTAGTCTGAGACTCTCCTCTTCTCCAAGAATCACTAATAAGTACAACTCCGCCAAGAACTAGGAACGACAAATTTATTGATAATAATAAGGTTTTAAAATTTTGTGTCTCAGAATTATTGATTTCCAATCTTTTGAACGAGCGTCGAGTGTAACTGTCCTCCTAGACCTGGAACTACTTCAAAATTGTTTCCGCAGACCGGCCACATCATTTTTAAATTAGGATCACATTCGAAAAAAGATCGGTGGCAACTGCTCCATAAATGCTTAACTCTTTGGTCTACATCTTATCATCGCAATTTAACCAGATGAAATCATTACAATATTAAATGAGATTTAAAGATATAAATTTATATTATTTTTTAGATATATTTTTTCAAGTTAAAGCTATTTGGACTTGAAACATATATAAATCTACATTATCTTATGTTTAATTTTTATCAAATAAATAAGAATGGTGAGATTCGAACTCGTGACCGCTTGATTATCAAGACTCCGATACCATGTCAAAGAACCATCTCAACCTAAAAGCTTAAGCTGTTAGATGAGGTCCCATGATTTATATTATTTTCTAACAAATATCAATAAAAACCAAATTAACCAAATCAAATAGGGTTTAGTCAATATCTGAATTAAATGATCAAAATTAAATATTTATTTTTAATTAAAATAATATATTTCGTTCAATTATTCGTTGGTTTAGTCACAAATAATTTACTCCAAAAACCAAATTAACCAAAAATTAAAATCATGCCAAAACCGAACAAACCAAACCAATTTAACTAAATTTGATCAATTTTTTCTATCAGTCTTAACTTTTGTTCACCTCACACACATGACATCACTTATACCGCAAGTCATTGCCTATGATAAATGACAACATATCAATTATACTAATTTTAGTTTGTAATCATTTATTATACCGAACAAAAAAAATGAAAGAACACAAAAGGAAGTAAAATATATAGTATATAATATCAATAAAATAAAATAAAAATCCAGGGGAAACCATTGACTTCATGATTTGACATGGTCCCATTCAGGTCCCTATTTTATTTTTACGCAGAGGAGACCATTGACTTCATACTATTTTATTTTATTTTCTTTTGCAAATTGTTTATTTTTTAATCATGTAAGTCTTTTTCTTTATTATATATCTCCTTTCAAAGTTTTTATCATACAAAATTTTATATATTTAATGGAGTTATGTAATCATCTATAAAATTTAATTATTATAAAAACAAAAAAAAAAGATTCTCACAAGTCCAGCCCTAGCTTTTATGATTATCGATTTCAAACTACTATCCAGCATATAAATGCAGACTCACTTACATTGTATCACAAACCTCAATCAGGTTAATTTTAAAGCCATGGTTGGATCAATCAAGCATCAAAGATGGCTTATAAAATGAAATAAAACTAGTATATTGACCAACACTCTGATCAGGTCGACCAAGCTTTCATGATTGTTGATTTCCAGCATATAAATACCTCATATTTTTTAATAATTAATTATTTTTTATTAAAATAATATAGAAATAAATTAAATAATATATTTCGTTTAATTATTCGTTGGTTCGGTCGCAAATAATTTACTTCAAAAACCAAATTAATCAAGAATTAAAATTATGCCAAATCGTTGGAAGCAAAATTGTTGTCAAGGGTGGCTCACAAAAATAAAGCCAAATCGTTTGTAAATTAGAAGAAGTTTCAAACTACTGTCCAGCATGTGAATCCAAGAAAAATGAAAAGAGAGATCCCCAGCATTCGTGATTGTCGTTATTATAATATTAATATTATTATAAAAAAAAAGTTAATGTTGAGGTTTATTTGTACATAAATATTTTGAGCAAGAATTGGTATAATGAGGTCTTTAATGCCCGTGTATGTTTATTTTTGCGTTTCAAAAATGTTTTTAAAGAAATTTAAATTTTATTTATTTATTTTTTTGCTTCAAATTAATATTTTTTGGTGGTTTTAGATTATTTTGATACGCTGATATCAAAAATAATTTTTAAAAAATAAAAAAATATTATTTTAATATATTTTCTGAGTGAAAAGTAATGGTAAGATGTTTGATATTTTAGTAATAACTTTGGCACCTCTGATTTATGCAACTTTCTGCTTTTTTTTTTTTTTAATATGAACTCTTAGCTAACTAAAATTACTGGGTAAAAGATGATAATAATATTAATTAATTATTTCATACTTCAGAACTGACAAGTTACAACCTTCGAAATCAACTTATTTACCTGACATGACATTATTGTAGCAACCTTAATAAACACATTAATAATTTACTTAGGAATATATCTTTTTCACTATGTGAAATCACCTCTTGATGACAAATATTTCGGGTTGATGTGAACACAAGTGTTCGTAATCAACTATAAGCGCGCAGTGGTATATATTGATTGGTTGATTGACTTTTTACGCTTAAAAAAAGTAGGTGTCGTGAAGGACATTGCAAGTAACAATCATTCGCGGTGGGCTCTATGGATGGTTCCCAGTCAATGTATATAGCGTGTGAATGGTAGTGTGGTTGCGGGTATTTTTTAAATAGTTTTTTGTGTTAAAATATTTGTTAATGATGCTATTTTATTTTTAAAAAAATTATTTTTGACATCAACACATCAAAACGATCTAAAACGTACAAACCATATTAAATTTTAACAAAAAAATATTTCAAATTTTTTAAAAACATAGATTGAAACACGTTTTCAAACACTAAAAGCAGGGTGGTGAGTTATTAAGATTCTTTTTCTTCATTACTACACTAGAAAGTTCATCGCATCTACTACTACTATACAATGAGTAGTGATTTGATTAATTAAATTTAAAATAATGCTATGATGAAAATGCCATTTTGTTAATACTGAAGTTAGCACTCATGCTTCGGTAAGTAAGTTAACTAGAGCACTCTTAAGAGAAGCCGGATTAGCTAATGAGTGGAACTCGAAAAGAAAGCGTATAGCTGGACAGTAAGCCCACATTGAGCTTCCTTTACTTTGGATCTAGACTGGTAATTATGATACACATCATATCTTATTAATCACGAACAAGTAATTCATGCTTATATTAATGAGATGTGATAGCATGAATAGTAGAATAATATTATTTTACTATTATGAAATTACATCTCTACCCCTCATATATTGTATGAAACAAGTCAAAACATGTAATATAAAAGAAAGCTTAAGTACATAGAAAAAAGGTTCGAAACCACATAAAAACATTATTTCTCTTCTTCCCTTCCATCTACATCTTCTTCTCCTTCATTTTCTATATCTTCATAAAAGCCTATTAATATCTCCATTAATATATTTTTATCATACAAAATACCTCGTACTGACTTGATCTTCGGAGGGTCCCCCAACAACACCCCCAACAGGCTTTAAGGAACTTTATGCAGGTATTCATCCAAAAAAAGATTATAACCCCTGAAGATAATCATTAAAGAGGAAGCCGATACAGTCTGAAAGTGAAGGTCATAGAACATACTATGAATGATCTACAAGGAACATCAAGAATAATTTCTTCCAGAATATTTCCTATGATTTTTGTAGCCTCATCAAATAATAACAACAACAACAATAAATAAATAGTACTATTAATATTTTAATGTCTATAATAATAAAACCAAATTATCAAGGACGAATCTCCTAGCGTTTGCTCACTTGATCGATATAATATGCTCATCTTTGATCGAACATGACTATATGATATATGTTTGTTAACTTGTTGTTTTTTAAATTGCTTTGACAATTAATAGAACAAATTGAGAAATTAATACACAGAATTTAAATAAATAACAAATTAATACAGCAACAAAAATATTTAGTGAAATAATACACTTTTATATATAGTTGTTGAGAACCGTGACATTTAAATAATGCCGCATTTCACAACTGTGATATTTAAGTTAATGTTGAGGTATTTATTTTATTTTGTTTAAAAAAATGATTTTAGGGTATTTTTAGTTAAAATTTGGTCTATTAAGGTTTAAAATTTGATCTATTAAGGTTCCTATGTTGTTTATATGATTTTATTTTAAGTTAAAACAAGTTAAGGTTTCAGTTTTTGAGATCCCAAAACTCGAACCTCTATTTTTTAGTAACCATAGGTGACCGATAAATAGACTAGATGATAACACATTGTTTGTCTAGATGGATAACGAGTTGTTCATTCTATTTAAAAAAAAATCCTTATTATTTTTGGGATAAAAAACAAGACATGCAAGCCTAGACTTTTTAATTGAGAGTGGACGCGAAGACATGGTTTCCTGGGTCTAACAATGTTGAGACCATTTTAATTTAATTTTAATTTTCTAATGTTTTCTTCACAGTTTTTTTTTTTTTTTTTGTGTTTTGCCCAATACCCCCTAGTTTAATTTTAATTAATTTTCATAGATTTGTTTTAAGAAAATGTACTATTTTGTAATTAACTTGGGTCTTTTATACTATTTTACCTCTTTTCTTAATATTTGGGATCATGAACTTACATGTAAAACATTTTTCCTGTATTGAACAAACCATTTGTTTTTACAAAAAAAATATTAGAAAAACAATAAAAAATCCTTTTTAAAAAAAATTATTTATATTTTAAGTTGCATATAACCAAGTTTCTCTAAAATTTTTTTTTGCATTTCTTAATAAAAAAATACAAAAATATGAAGGAAAAAAGAGAGAAAACAAAAATACATTGCATGATTTAGCATTTCTTAAAAATACTAAAAACATTAAAAAAATAGTTTTTATATTTTTGCATGCATAGTGAACATAATAATAAGTTTATTAAACTCGTGGAGGCCTTGATCTAAATTTCAAAAATATAAAAAAAAACCAATTTATTTATTTTTAATATCAGAGTTACAAACTTATACGTAAAATATATTCTCAATATTAAAAGAAAAATAAATATTTTGACTTTAGAATTACTAGGTTTGATCTATAAAGATATGATCTATCTTACTAAAGTGAATTTGGTCTATCTTACTAAAATGAATTTGCTTTAACCAATAGACAGATCAATAGTTAGAAAAATACAAAAAAAAACTTAGTAATAATAATAAAAAAAAACAATATAACATACTTTAGGTATGGTGTATTAAGCGTGATACTGTCTTTCCTATACATAATTAATACTTTTATCAAGACTTACTAGATAGCAACTCCATATTTTTATAAACCATAAAAAAAAATAAGAATTCTTTATTGTTTTCACACTCTAGAAAACAATAAAAAATAATAATCACCACACACGTGCGATAAAATTTTTTATATTTATGGAGTGTTTAAAAGTGTAATAATTGTTATTTTTTAAAATAATTTTTACTAAAAAAAATATTTCAAAATAATTTTTTTTATTTTTTAAAAAATAATTTTAATATTATTACATCAAAATAATATAAAAATATATATATAAAAAAATTAATGGAGGAGAAGGCCCGTTCAAACTCACCAGTCAAGTTACAGTGAACCTGTTCGGTAATAAATATCAAAGTCACTTCAAATCACATGATATCTCTTGTCATCAGTTCACTTTTTCTTGTTTTTTATTCACTAGTGTTCGTACCTCTTCAATTATTAGATTGCTTTCCCAAATGTGGTTCAATTTCTAGCAATTTATTGTTGGAGAAGCAGATCAGGTGAAGAATATCCGATTAATAGTCCTTTCTTGTCTTTCAGCTCATATGATCTAGAGAATTTCACCCTACAGCCTTGTGTAATTTTTTGATCTCATGGCTTCTTCTTCTTCTTCTTCTTCTTCTTCTTCTACATCAACCATCAACCTTCCAAAAAAACATCATGTCTTCCTCAGCTTTAGAGGGGAAGACACCCGTGTTGGTTTTACCAGCCATCTTCATGCAGCTTTGGAACGGAAAAACATCCTAACTTTCATAGATAATGACCTTAGGCGAGGAGAAGAAATTTCTCCATCACTTGTAAAAGCAATTGAAGACTCCATGCTCTCTGTGATCATTTTTTCCCAAAACTATGCATCTTCCAAATGGTGCTTAGATGAGCTATTGAAGATTCTTGAAAGCAGAAAAGTTAGAGGGCAGATTGCTATTCCAGTATTCTACGAGGTTGATCCTTCTGATATAAGAAAGCAAAGTGGAAGCTTTGGAGATGTATTTGCGCAACTTGTAAAGAGGAAAGCTTTGAAGATGGAGGAGGAGCAATGTTTCAGAGCTGCTTTGAACGAAGCTGCCAACATATCTGGCCATGACTCAAGGAAGATCGAGTAAGCTTTCTTTAATCTATAATATTGGTTGATTCATTTATATATAGAGGGTTTTGATTGCATGTAGATTTTGGTTTTCTATTCTAATACATCTATTGATTTGATAATTTGATGTTTAACTAACTTTTTTTTTATTTCAATGATCTGAAAATTATGAGATTGTTTGTATCCAAAATAAACATCTTCAAAACAATTATGAATAATTGGACTAAATTGAAAGACTTTTATCAATAAGAACTAAATCAGATGCTTCAAGCAATTCAAGGAAAATCCAATTAAAATGGTAGGCTTCGACATATTATGTGAAGACAAGCAAAATTCAATTCAAATATTTTGTTTTTTCATTAAGAAACAAGGCTAAAGCCCAAAATTACATGAAAGCATAGTTATATGATTTAACTTGCTGGTAGATTTGGTTCAAGATCTAGGAGCGGGATAATAGGTCAATTTAATTTATGATGTTTTTTATTTTTTTTTAAAGAAAGAACTTGAAATTTTTTTGTTTTATGAGTTTTTTTTCAAAAAAATCAATTTAAAATAAAACTCAATCTAAATTAATCAAATTAGATTGATTTTTATAACTATGCATGCAAGAAAAAATCAAATATGTGAAAGCCACCCATTTAAATTATGAAATTCCAAAGAATAACTATGGATGGTCAAGATTAGCAAGCCCAGTCTAGGCATTTAATTCCTTCTCGTAATACTAGCTAGTGGTTCTTAGGTTCTCGTGTAATGAGAATGGTCGTGTTCGAAAGAACGGTAACATGGATCCGGAATTTCTCTATAGATTCCAAATTAACTATTAGCCCTCCAACAACAATATTAGTCACAAGCCCCCAACTCTGACAGAGATAGGAGTCTATATATATATATATATATATATTAAAAAAAACAAAAGTTGTAGTATTATTTAATCTGAGCGTCCTTTTATGTCAATTGTCTAGAGGGGTTTATTACTAGAATAATTAAAAAAGTATGACGGATTTAACCGTTCATGTAAAAAATATTCTAAATTAATATATCTTTTTATTTGTCTAGTTAAAAGCTTCATGTTCTAGCAAGGTGACTAAAATGTGAATTCTGTGTATATATTACCTTCAATTTAAAAACAAAGCTATATTTTAGGAGAAAATTTCTGATCTTGCTGTTGAAAATCTGAATATACATTTTATTTTGTCACGTTCTATCATGGTATCATATCATAGATGAAAAACCTTTGACTCTTGGCTCTTACATGTTCAATGTTATGATAATAATGATGTATTTTAGATCCTGTATTTGAAATTGTATTTTTTAAAAATCTTTCAAAAAATTTATATTTTTGAATTGTTTTGATGTGTTAATATATATTAAAAATAATTTTTAAAAAATATATATTTTTATATATTATTAAAAAAAAATACTTTAAAAAACAAGTCTTACCATACTCTCAAACATCTCCTTATAAATCTACTTTGAAATCATTAAGAAGTGGTCGACAATGACCTATATATGTTTATATTATATTATAAACTAAGTGAAAATGAGTTTCACTTACCTAGCCAAGGGAGAAAAACATTTATAAAGTTACTGTAACGCTGAATGACGTGATAAATTAACTTCAGTTCTTGGATTTTTTGTTTCTTACTATTATAATTTTCTATTTTGATTCATAAAATTTATTTGCTAGATCATTGCTGGAAAAAGATAAAGAGAAAATGAATTTGATAGCTCATATTCCATCCATAAAAAATTGTCACCTATAATAATTAAAGCAATAAACAAATTTTACCCTTAAGGTAAAAGTAACCAGCGGCAGAATCAACTGCCTTTGTGAATAGGAATTAGAGGCAAAATTAGGTCAGGTTCCAGAAATTATGGCAGTATTTAAGCCAACATTGTCTTTGATTTTGATTGAATATTTTTTTTATTAAAAAATAATATAAATCATATCTTGTGATGTTACAAAATAGATTAAGTTTTTAAACTAAAATGATTATTTGACATGATATTAAAGCATTACTGATCAAATTACTATGAGTTTAGATTTTATCACATTTATTCTCGTTTCTAATTAAAATTAATTAATAATACAAATTAGTATTCACATGTGCAAATTTGAAATTTTTTTAAAAAATGTTAATGAATAATATAAATTTTAGTTTCTGGGTTTAACAATCTTATTGTGTACACATATATAAATTTATAACGTGCATGCATTAAATTGTCATTCTCTATCTTTTATTATGTCCATTCCAATTAACAAATATATGTTCTTTAAATTTATAGGTCCGAGTCTAAATTTATCGAGGTAATTGTCGAAGATATTCTGAATAAATTGTGCAAAATCTTCCCCGTCCACCCCACGAATCTTGTTGGAATTGATGAACACGTAAGGAAAATTGAATCTTTGTTGGATATGGAGACGCAGGATGTTCGGATTGTAGGAATATGGGGAATGGGTGGTATAGGCAAAACAACTATCGCTCGAGCTGTGTATAACAAAATTTGCACCAAATTTGAAGGGTTTTCCTTTATGGCGAACGTCAGGGAAGAATTAAAAAGACGCACAGTGTTTGATTTGCAAAGAAGATTTTTCTCGCGAATACTGGACCAGAAAATTTGGGAGACGAGCCCTTTTATAAAAGATAGGCTTCGCCGAAAAAAGGTGCTCATTGTTTTTGATGATGTAGACAGTTCAATGGTTTTGCAAGAATTGCTACTCGAGCAACGTGATGCATTTGGTCCTGGAAGTAGAATTCTGGTAACAAGTAGGGATCAGCAAGTGCTAAACCAAGAGGTTGACGCAACATATGAGGTCAAGGCATTAAATCACATGGATGCTCTTCAGCTCTTTAAAACGAAAGCTTTCAAGAAAACCTGTCCCACAATTGATCATATACATTTGTTGGGCAGGATGGTGACCTACACAAAAGGCAATCCACTGGCTCTTGTAGTTTTGGGCTCAGCTCTCTGTGACAAAAGCAAAGAGGATTGGTACAGTGCATCGAATGGGTTAGGCCAGATTCAAAATGTTGAAATTCTAAATGTGTTGAGGGTCAGTTTTGATGGACTGAATACGGAGCAAAGAAGTATTTTTCTTCACATTGCATGTTTCTTCAAGGGAATCAACCGACTCCATTTTACAAGAATATTAGAGAATAAGTGTCCTGCTGTGCATTACTATATAAGTGTTCTAATTGATAAATCTCTCGTATTGGCTTCGGACAACATACTAGGGATGCATGATTTACTACAAGAAATGGCTTATAGTATTGTTCATGAAGAATCTGAGGATCCCGGTGAACGTAGCAGGCTGTTTGATCCTGAGGATATCTATAAAGTATTGAAGGAAAACAAGGTTAAAGTTAAACTCATGACCTTTGTTTCCCTCTTTTTGATAGATATTTTTACCTTGCTTCCACATGTTTTATGAATTATTTATTCTGCCTTTGATTTCAGGGGACAAAAAGGGTTAAAGGCATATGCCTTGACATGTCCAAATCAAGGAAAATGAGCTTGAAAACTGATTCCTTTGCAGGGATGAACTGTCTTGAATTTCTCATATTCTATAATCCCTCTTACTTCGAGGTCGAAAAAAACAGAGTGCACCTTCCTCACTCTGGCCTTGAATATCTTTCCAATGAGCTTAGATATTTCCACTGGGATGGATTCCCTTCCAAATCTTTGCCACAGGATTTTAGTGCTGAAAACCTCGTCCAGTTTGATTTTTCTGAGAGCAAGGTAGAGAAACTTTGGAGTGGAAAACAGGTATGCTGCTAACATTTCTATCTATGAATTATAGAGTACCAAATTCTAATCCTCTCAATTTTTTGCAACAGAATCTTCTGAATTTAAAAGCAATCAACCTCAGTTCCTCTCGGTGTTTGACTGAATTGCCAGATTTATCAAAAGCTATCAATTTAGAGTATATAAATCTTAGTGGTTGTGAAAGTTTAAAAAGGGTTCCATCGTCCTTTCAACATCTGGAGAAACTGAAATGCCTTGATCTTACCGACTGCCATAATCTAATAACTCTTCCTAGAAGGATTGATTCAAAATGTCTCGAACAACTTTTTATAACAGGTTGCTCAAATGTCAGGAATTGCCCAGAGACTTACGCGGATATAGGATATTTAGACTTAAGTGGGACTTCAGTAGAAAAGGTTCCCTTGTCAATCAAGTTGAGACAAATTTCTCTGATTGGTTGCAAAAACATTACCAAGTTTCCAGTGATTTCAGAAAATATAAGAGTGTTGCTTTTGGATCGAACTGCTATAGAAGAGGTGCCTTCATCAATTGAGTTTCTTACGAACCTGGTGTCGTTACATATGTTCGACTGTAAAAGGCTCTCTAAACTCCCAAGCAGCATCTGTAAATTGAAATTTCTTGAAAATTTCTATTTATCTGGTTGCTCAAAACTTGAGACCTTCCCAGAAATCAAGAGGCCTATGAAATCTTTGAGAACACTTTACTTGGGTAGAACAGCAATTAAGAAGCTACCATCATCAATTAGGCATCAGAAATCTTTGATATTTCTTGAGTTAGATGGAGCATCTATCAAAGAGCTACCGGAGCTTCCACCTTCTTTGTGTATTTTATCAGCAAGGGATTGTGAATCATTAGAAACCATATCAAGCAGCACTTTAAGCCAATCGATACGTTTGAATCTTGCAAATTGCTTCAGATTTGATCAGAATGCAATCATGGAAGACATGCAATTGAAAATTCAGGTCTCTCTACATTCCCTCTCTCACACACACATAATCGATTAGATTTACTTATTCTAATAATATAATTTCTGTCTTGCAGTCTGGAAATATTGGAGACATGTTTCAGATTCTTTCACCAGGAAGTGAAATTCCACATTGGTTCTTTAATCGAAGTTGGGGATCTTCAGTTGCCATTCAGTTGCCCTCAGACTGTCATAAGCTCAAGGCAATTGCTTTCTGCCTGATTGTTCACCATACAGTTCCATTAAATGATTTGCTTCAGGAAGATAAAGCCATAAATATTAAATGGCAATGCCATGCCAAAAGGAATAATTGTGAACAAGATGATATCATTTTCAGGACAGAATGTGAGATGTATAACTTCCAGGATTCAAAGATGCATGACTCGGATCACATGTTATTGTGGCACGAGAACTGGAAAGAAGATTCTTTCAGTAAATACTCTGACAAAGAAATTACATTTGAATTCTACCCGAAAGCAAAAGCGAAATCTTTCGATCGGAACACCTCAGAGATGGAGTTGCGTGAGATTGAAAAGCATTGCAAGGTGAAAAGCGGTGGGGTCTATCTTCTATTTGATGAGAATCCACATCTATTCAGCATTTCTGATGAGGATTTGAGTGACCAAGAAGATGATTACTACTCTCTTTATTCCAGCAGTTCTTCTGCTGAGGATTCAGGTGATGAAATTGATCATGAAAATGATGATTCAAAATCCGGCAAGACTAGCCCAGCAACGTCTTTTTTCTCCCACCGAAAGGGTTATCTCCTTCTTCTATGCTTCTTGACGTTTGCTTATTTCTTTCTCTCATGGACATCCCAATTTTGTTTTGCACCTCAATTCATTCGTAAGTTGCCTTTTCTACCTTTACTACTCTTACAACTTATTTTCTTCTTCTAAAAAATGTATAGCATAAAATTAAGAACAATAATTGTTTGGTCCGGAAAGTGTTTTTAGGTTCTTGTTTTTGAGGGATCATTTATTTTGCAGTTTTAGGAGAAATAATCAAATGTTAAGTACTCATCAAGATTATCTTTCTTCTCCTCTCCCATTTTCTGTGCAGCTCCACCACCAACTTGAGCTTCGAAACAGAGTGATTTCCTATTGCCTCTACTTCCAGATCTCGAATTTCAGGTAATAATTTAACACTCAATTCACCACTTTCATCATTTTACACACACACAAACATATGGTTGGGAATTGGTGATATTTAGGTGCGATTTTTTGTATTTTGAGTCTTTGAAATTTGAAGTTTTGGACAAGTCCTATTCAGGTTTATTCAGAGAGCAAAGCAATGAGCGAAGCTAAAAGTTTGGCAACAGAACTTACTATCATCAGATGGATTTACTTTGTCAACACCAACTGATAGACCTGTTAAAACTACTGATTGTGCTCTTTTGTTTTACGAAGGTCCTTTTTTTGTGATCGATTTATTTGGTCTGCAATATTTCAACTTGTGCTCGGTGACTCTGACAAGAGTGCTATTATACTTGTCTTCCTTGTTGCTGATTGTTTCTTATACCTATGGCTATTAGTAATTTTGCATCTACTTTTTTGTTGTTCAGATTTATGAGTTTATTCATAGTCATACACTGCAATCTTGACTTGTAACAGTGATCAATCTCTTTTCTGAAGGAGTTTCGAGTAGATATTGAAAATTGACAAGTTATAATTGAAAGTTTAGCTCTTTGCTTTTCATTATTTTTTCAATAAATGGTCGATACAGCTGTTGCGGGTAAAAATGCTAGGACAAAGTTGGATTAGTACTGTAGGTTATTTTTTAAAATGTTTCTTATTTGGAAATATATTAAAATAATATATTATTATTATTATTAAAATTTTATTTTTAATATTAGTACATAAAAATAATTCAAAAAATACTAAAAAAATGGACTTAGAGCAAATTAAAAAATATTAAAGTTTTTTGGAAATCACGGTCATGCTACAATTATAAACATTATAAACAGGCTCTAAACCTGTGCTTGATCGCAATCATAGGGTGTTTATATGGTAAAGATTCAAGAATCAACCATGACTTGTTGAGAACCAGTACATATCTGTTAGATAAAATTCTATTCAATGTAAGAATCCTTGAGGAAAGAGAATTTGTGTTAGACTTTTTTATTAGAATTTTTGTTAGATTAGAAATTTTTTTAAGTAGTTTAATTCATTCATGGTCTAAGATTTAATTCCTATAAATAGACTTGTAATCAGAAGTATAATTTATAAGTATAGATAATTATGAAGAAGAGTTTATAGTGTATATCTTAAGAGAAAACACTTAATGAAAAATATCCTTACTCTCAATTTTTCTGTGTTTTTAGCTTTGTTCTTCAAGTATAGTTTTTACCACACCTATCATTTTCTCAAACAAGTGGTATTAGAGCTTGTGTTTAATTATTTGAGATGATCATTCCAAACTTTTCATTTCAATGTCCTTGTTCAAAAAAGAACAATTATGAGACCTGGTGTATTCGAGTAAAAGCTTGGCTAAGTTCTTAAAATATATGGGAAACAGTTGAAAAAGGCTTGAGGAGCCTATAGAAGGAGTAACGTTGACTTAAGCCCAAAGGGAGGTCAAGATCGAGAAAATTTTTATTTTTACACCTCTTACATGAACATCTAATACTCTCTCCATTAATATTTCTCGGATTAGATAGTACATAACTAATAAAAAAAAATTACTCCAATACAATAACTCATCATTCGCAACCCTTGGGATGAAGATCTAAATATCTATGAACGATCATTTATTACTTATATCAAACATATATAAAAGAATAATGAAAACATGTATTATTTAACTATGTTAATTAAATAATTTGTAAAAATATTCATTTAGCTCAAATTATTCAATCTATTTTAATAGTACTATTAATTCATTATCAATTATCTACATAAACTCAAATTTCTATACATTTATCAAAAATTTCAACTCGACAATAAATTTAACAAAATATATAAAAAAAAACTCGTTAAATAAGTCATTATTTATTTCATCACAAAACACCTAAGTCACAAATTCAACATAAATTTCATCAATTTACAAATAAATATAATTTTATAAAATCTTAAACAAACCCTAACATATACAAGTCATAAATTCATACAACAAATTTGTATGAAAAAAAACTATAAAATAAATAAACACCCAATCAAAATACATATACTATAAAAAATTTGCAAAAAAAGAATCAATATTTTAAAATTAAGTTCAAATAAAAAAAGATAGATTTGCTTAGTTAAAGTACAGAATCCTCAAAAAAATTTGAATCAGAACTCGAATGTTGATAAACTAAGTATTGTGGTGGCTGAATTTTTTGTGAGGGTTGAATTGTGTTGAGATTGGGAGGGGGGCTGTTTGTTGCAAAAAAAATGCATAAGATAAAAAGAGAATTGGAGGAGGGAGAGAAGAGAGTTAATTGCCATGTCATAAATTAAATATCATTGAACCAATATAATTATTTCGTCGGTTATTATGTTAGTAAAAACATCACGTCATCATATGATTTGCTTTTTTAAATCCCACTATAATTCCCTTCTTAATTCTCTTGGTATATATCAAAGAAATTGTTTTGTCAACATACTTTACTGTTAAGTTCATTCCTTTAGTAATGTTGTCTCTAAAAATTACATGTTATTATACTATTTGATTTTATTTTTATTTTTTATTTACTCATTGTGATTTTTTTAATATATATTAAGATAATTTTTCTATTAATATTTACTGATAAATAAAAATTATATCAATAAAAACCATTACAATATACCAATAAAAAGTTTCTTCGTTTATAATTATCAATCTTCCGACAGTAGTTAATCAAGTGACATTGATACAAGGGAAATTCAAAAATCAAAATTAAGAGCGGTCCCGTAGTTCCCGTACTTCTTGGATTTCTTGCCTCGGTACACCCAGTAGGGCACCGTCCCGATTGGAATTTTCAGGATTTATTTAGAAAATATAGTTGTAAATATTTTTTAAAATGTTTTTTATTTAGAAATATATAAAAATAATATTTTTTATTTTTAAAAAATTATTTTTAAAATCAATGTATTAAAATGATCTAAAAACACCAAAAATAATTAATTTAAAACAAAGAAAAAATTAAAAAAATTTTAATTTTTTTAAAAATATTTTTAAAATACAAAAACATACAGATCTTAACGTGGGATCACAAAAATATTCTTGGTAATATTATCTTCATCTCCTCACCTCTCTGAGGTCGTGTTCAATACTGCATGCACTTAATAAAAAATATAATTTAAAATTAAAAAAAATAAAAAGTAATTTGAAGTAAAAAAAATAACAAAACTATTCGATCTCAAGTCAAACAGGAACTATATAAATAACTCCCGAGTTACAAGAATTAGAACCTCCCAAGGGATTTCAACCACTGATAGGGTTTCCATTATTCCTGCTTTTATTCAAAGTCGCAATATTTATTGATACATGATACAACGAAGCATCAAGAAACCTAGCACATTACAGAGCTATGAAAGCCCTCGTAAACAACACTAAGAAACAACAAAAACACATTTATTTCCGTACATTATTAGAGCATATAAGAACAACATCATGAACAAAGCATCGACGCAGTGACATTGTATCCATGGATATTTTAGAGATAAGACAACTTATTTCTTCCAATAAGAAGTTAGATTGTCGTCTCTGGTTTGACAAAGATGCCAATGGCGTCGAGGTAGTGTCCAGCTCTTCCGTGGAATCCAACCACCGTATTATTATTTATCGGGATGGAGAAAGGAGTGCCAGAACCGGTTCCAAAAGGTCCATAAGTAGCCCTATTTGTAGTGAATGACAGCGATGTGATCGTTAATAAAGTGCTGAAATTGCCATATGTCCCACTTATGGATATCAGGTGTTCAGAAGGCCAGTTAATAAGAACCTGCAAATAATGCAAAGCAAAATACGTGAACTATAGATATATTTTAATTAGTAGTTTATGAACCATAAATGCCTTGTTGTTTCAATAATTGTTTTCCATACATGAAACAATAGTCCTGAATAAAATTTGACGGGACTGGGACAATCAGAATCCTAGCCCGTCCCATGTATATATATATGCCAAGCTCGAACAAATTTTTTTAAAAAATTGACAATTCAAACGGCAAAAAACATGATGCATGATAATTTTCTTCTTTTGAAATATTTTCTATCGAAAAACCTTAACACACCACAAGGGGGAATACTTACAGTTTTCCTTTCACCAATGTCATTGGGGTTGTTGCCTCCGAATGTTGCAGAATCCAAGTCAGTTGTGTCCCGGAAAGATATAGACTTAATGTTTGATCCTACATTGATGACTATCTGGTTTATACCTTGATTTGTCATGTAACTCCATGGATTCCCACCTTGGCCTCCCCATGGACCTATTGAGATAGTTCCTTCTATGTCCCTCTGCATCATTACCAATAACCAAAGTTACGGAGTTTTTTTTTTTTTTCTAACCGGGATTCAAACTACCCTTCAAAATAATTTTTTTTTCTTAAAAAAAACTTTACAGGTTTCACATGGATGCCAATTGCATCAAGGTAGTGGCCGCCTCTTCCATGAAATCCAATCACGACAGAACCTTCAATTGGTACGGAGAAAGAAGTGCCGGTAGCAGTTCCGAAAGGTCCATGTGTAGTGAGATTAGTTATGAATGATAGTGATGTGATCACCACAATTCCAGCATAATTTCCATATGTCCCAGTTATGGATGTTAGATGCTCTGAAAGCCCGTCGATCTCGATCTACACAGAAGTTGCATCATAGAATATAGTATTAGCGTAGCTAAATTAGGAAATGCTTCGTTTGATTTGCTATCCTGTGCAAGCCATAAATGCCATACTCACTCTTCTTTCTTCACCAGTGTCATTAGCATTATTGCCGCCAAATTTTCCGTACTCTTGGTCATTGCCGTCTTTGAAAGAGAGGGACTTGATATTGGTTCCTTCATGAACAATTATCTCTTTTATCCAGCTTCCCACCCTAAAACTAAAAGGATCTCCACCTGGACCACCCCATTGCCCAACTGAAATGCTTCCATGTGAATTTGCCTGCACGGAAAGCAATATTCATAGTCAATTATTTCTGTTGTTACTAGCCATATGGCTCGACTCACCTGCATTGCAACACTTGGGCGAATGTCTCAAAACCCAAAAGGATACATGTCTAAGAAATACTAGACGAGGCTGTAAAATGTCACAGCAAAATGGCGTACTGATATACATATAGAAGAGGACGCTAGCTTAAAAGAGAACAATATTCATAAAATCCATCTTTATTCATCCGAAGAGAAGTGAAATTTTAAGACTCAGCCGAGGACGCCTACTTCAAAAGAAAACAAGCCACAATAATAACCATATTTACTGATAAAATATAGTTGAATGAACTTACCGGTGTCACAAAAATACCAAGTGCATCAAGGTAGTAACCACATCTCCCATGGAAGCCAACCACGGCGCTATCTGCTATCGGGATAGAGAAAGTTTCACCAGGAGCTGTTCCGAAAGGTCCATATGTAGTGAGATTTGTAATGAACGATAGGGAAGTGATCACTAATAGTCCTTTGTAGCTTCCATAAGTTCCGCTTATAGATTTCAAATACTCTGAAGGCCATTGGATCTCAATCTATACAAAACACAACGCGCGCATAAAATAAAAGGTAAGTGCTGCTGATCTATTAATATTTTTATTTATTTTTTTAAGGCACAACGTATTAAAATTATAAAGGGAAATGAAGTACAAAAACATTCAGCGAGAAACAGAGATAAAAACCCCAAAACAGAGATAAAAAGGATAAAAAACCCAAAAAGAAAAACATAACAGACAGATTATAAAGGATCTACAAAAATGCTACCAAGTCAGCAATACGATTTTGCCAATCCATCAGCTATGGAACTAGCCTCCCTGTAAATGTATTAATATATGAATAGCTAAGTCACCTTTTTCTGTTCACCCCTGTCATTAGGGTCGTTGCCCCTGCCACCGAATGTCCCAGAAACCAGGCCACTGGCATCTTTGAAGGAAATGGACTTGATATTTCCTTCTACATGGAGGACTATCTCAGTTATCCCACCGCTTGCCCTGTAACTCCAGTGGTCTCCACCTAAACCTCCCCATGGTCCCAATGAAATGATTCGTTCCAAGGATGCCTGAGAACAAACCAGTAGTCATCATCAAAACCCATATATCTATTAGCATGTGATGAAAATATACCTTAGATAGTTTCATACCATTTGCTTAGACGAATATGTTGAATGTTGGAATGTATCTGTCGTTTATGTGGTGGTTAATGTAATTGTGTGGGAGGTATATATAGACAGATTAGAAACGGAGGGAGGTATATATAGACAGAACAAGAAAAAACTTTCCCTTTCTTTGCGAGTTTTAGTAACGAGAGAATTTTTTATTTTTATCAACCTTTTAAAATCCTTCAAAAGCCTTCTTTTCTTTAAGTTACTCCAATGTTAGAGGGTTTTGGAGGAAAACCTTATTATTTTATAAGTATGCTTTTAATTATTTGTCAAAATTTTCTTAATAAGGAAATTAAATCCTAAACTAACATAAATTCAATTTGTGCAAAACATTATTACTCCCTCGAGAAAAAAAGAATGATTAAGTGTTTTACCTTCCATTTTCTTTCCCTTGTTTATTTCAAATATCCAAACAATGAGAAGAAAAACGTGCAAAATATTGCAATCCGATAAAGACAGAAACTTTTTTGATATTGATAAAAAAATTACATTACATCTGTTATTGTAGGAAAACGTGCAATATAAACTTTAATAATGCAATCCAAAAATTTATTTGTCACGGACCACTACAGCATATATAAGACAATTAGCATTGTCTAAGACTTATTTCTTACGTGGTTGCAAACAAAATTTGTCATATATTGAATTGTTCATTGAATGGAATATATTCCCTGTTCGCATATAGTACGTGTGAGTTTTTCTATAAGAATATATTTTTTGATATTGACAAAAAATTATATTACATCTGTTATTGTAGGAAAACGTGCAATATAAACTACAGCATATGACAATTCTAAGATTTATCGTCAGAAAGAAAGATTTCTTACATGTTACTAGATGGTAAAACTTGAGTGGTACATATATTATTGATATAAAGAGACTTGCAAGAGTGTTAAATATAGTGATCGATGGAACACAATTTGGATTAATTTGATATTAAAAACGATAAGAAAAACTTAGATTATTATGGTAATAAGAGAATTTTACAAGGCGTTTGAGGGTGTCATCACTCATCACTGATATTGGTGTCTTTTGTCAATTAGATAAAATGATGAATGGAAAAGATTCCATATGAAACCTTGACTCGTAAGGGAAGTGATCAGAGTGTTCTCGAAAGAAGAAAGATTTCTTCAAAGGTGGACTATAGGCTTTAGAAATATAGTACTCCGTATAATTCGCATATAGTAGCTGTGAAATTTTCTATTTCAATATATTTTCTTGATAATGGTAGAAAAATCTGTCATACTGGAAGAAAAACGTGCAATAAGGCAATCCAATAAGGACAAGAAACTATGTTTATCGACCCAATAGAGTGAAGGATTCATTGAATGGAATGTATTCCCTGTTCGCATATTGTACTTGTGAGTTTTTCTATCAGAATATATTTTTTGATATTGATAATTGGCACTATTTTCCAAACCACGCTTGTATTTATCATTATTCTAGATGTATGTGGTCCAAAAAGACAAACTGTTCCTGCATGTGAATGAGAAGGATAAATCATTGTATGAGAAATTACTCCACGTGCTTTCTCTTCCTAGTTTTTCAGTCTATATATACATCCCAATACCATTACAGAAACTGCATAGCTTGAGGAGATTCAACACCCAACAGATTCGACTAAGCAAATAGAAAAGCGATTTATCCAAGGTACTTTTCACAGTGTAATATTCTTGTAACACCTACGTTGTATTAATATTGTTACTTTGTTTATGGTTCCGAGTTCGACAATGTGAAGTTTATGACGTACCTTGTGATGTCCTGCTCTCTCCTGTTCTTTTAATTGTTACTAGTTCTTCTTTTCGATTATGAATGGCATTTAATTAATCTTCAACATCTTGGTTAGAACTGTCATTGACTTCTTTTGTCTTGGCTGTAAATTGCAACTGATTGAACTTTAATTTATCTCATTGCACAAGCAATTTGATCAAAGACAATGCCGGTGGAGTTTGAGATGGAGATCAATGTTCAAACCAGCACCAGGGGAGGTTATCGAGATTTCATTGAGAAACTGCGTGATCGATTGGGAGTGAGATTTTCCCACAATCGTCCTGCACTTGCTGTTCAAGAGGAGCCACCCACTCGATTCTTCGATTTGGTAATACGAACCAACGATCACTCTGTGAGGTTCAGGTTGCGAATGGATAACCTGTACTTGATTGGCTACCAGATGGAGAACGGGCAGTGGTTGGAGTTCAACAACGAAACCGGTGTGCATCTAATTCGAGAACAAGGAACCGAATTCCTAGGCTTCAATGGTAGCTACAATATGTTATCAAATGTTGCTGGCCTGAGTATGGAGGAAGTAAGAGTTGGCTTCTACAACCTAGGGTACGGTATAAATCAGCTTGCTACATCGACAACTTGGAAGATTAGGGCACGTTATCTGATTGGTGTGATTATGATGATCTGCGAATCAACCAGACTAATTCCTATATCCGACTATATGGCTACCAATTTTGACAACTCGCATGGCACTAGCTCTGATGATTATAATAATTATGACAATCGTAACCGAGAAGGCCAGATCCAACCTTGGATTACTACCTTAGTTCGTGCTTGGGACGCTTTCTCTGCAGCTTTGTTGCGTGCTGATGCTTACCCAGATGAATCGTTTCAACTTCGAAGAAATGTCGTGCGGCTTCCACCAGATAACAGGGAAATAAGAACTATTTCCCAAGCTGCAGCAATACTTGGCATCTTGTTGGGACTTTGCTTCAGGAACAGTGGACAAAGAAGGTTCCCACGCATGACCTTTGATGAAGGACAATGCTTTTTGGGCCTACCACTTGTGGAAGTGTTCTCGGTGAGCATTGATAACATAGATGGAGAGGATCCCGGACAACTATATGGCACAATCACAGTCGACGATGGACTAAATATAGAGTACATCTACAACCGCACAAGCAGCAACCCAGAATCCATCAAGCCAGGTCAAAATGCTTCGCTAACTGGACCATCTCAATCCATCCTTGCCATCGGGAACTTTACCATCAAATTGCTTCTCACTGATATGTTGGGGAATTCCGGCTCTCCCATGCGCGGACCGGGGGTGTACTGATAGTTGCTCATCGGAGGATTAAAGCACACTGACACAATATTTTACGTGGTTCGGCAAAACCGCCTACATCCACGGGAGAGTCCATATTATTAGAGATATATAGAGAAAGGATTACAACATACATGGAGGAGGAGGATCACTTCACTCAAACTCAACTCCCAGCTCTTTTGCTGCACTTGCAGCTGCTGCAATGGCAGCAGCCATTACAGCTCTCTCTTTCTCTCCACTCTCTTGCACACACTCACGTTCTCTCTCAACCCTCTCACTTTGCTCTCAAATAATTGCCTTTTTTATAGGCAAACATGGTGAGCCCCTCCAGCACATTTGTCAACATGGAGGGGTCAACAAAGCCTTAAACCATGACATGAATTGTGGCACAATTCATGCTTCCACTTGCTTGGTGGTGGGGTATTGCCACAAATGGCAATATCCTAACAATCACCCCCTTTGCCATTTGGACAATTGCCCACACAAATGGCAAAGGGGGTGATTGTTAAACCTCTAATAATTTGGTCATATTAAAATAACTAACTTTCATGGAAGGTCGAAACAAATTCCCCAGGGATTTGAATAAATTTAACGCAAAGAAAAGGGAGTCAATGTAGAATTTTTTGAAAGGACATTGATACAAGGATGGATTTGATTTTTATACAAAAGTTTGGAAAGAGGCAACCACACGCTGACTGCATTTATGACGAGAAACATCACAACTTTCCCATCTATATATATGTTTATTTTTTTATCTTTATTATTTAAAATAAATAAATTTTATATCATTAGCCAATAAATTTTTTTAATTAAATAAAATAATTAAATTACTCTATTATATAATATATCAAAAATTCATAAACAACAAAGATCTCTTTTTCTTTCTGTGTCTTCATCTTTATTTTTTGTTCCAACCCTTTTTTTTCTTGATTTGAAAAGAGAAAAAAAAAAGAAATTAAAGAAGAAGAAGAGAGAAAGTAAAAAAAAATATTAAGAAAAGGTATTTAAATAGTGATTAAATGACCATTTAACACCACATTTCTATGTGTTAGCCCGTCGCTAGACCTGAAGAGGGTCCGCACCTCGACCCGCAACTAGCTATATATCCATCTATTTTATTTCATTTATTTACAAAATTGCTATTGATTTTTTTATTTTATTTTGTAATTAAAAATAGAAATATATATATATATATATATATATATATATATATATATAATTTTTAAAAGAAATAAAATCAAGAAGAAAAGGAAAGAGAAAAGAAAAATAGTGAAGTGAAAAAAAAAAGGAAAAAAGAAGAAAAAGACGAAGATAGGAAATTGGTGAATTTCCATTTTAAGTGTGAAAGCTTTATTTTTTGAAAGACAGATCCAATACCACCCCATCCCCTATCTTTTTCTTTCACCACTGTTTTCCAAGCCAACTTGTGGATTTTCCTATTGTCATTGCTGTGATCTTTTGAGCTACTGATTTATTAGTTTATTCTTTTATTTCTTTGTTGTTAATTTTCATCATTTTTCTTGGTCTTTTTATTTTATAAATAATAATGCTAATAATAATAATAATAATAATAACAACAACAACAATATTAATAACAATAAATAAATAATACTATTAATATTTTAATGTCAACAATAATAAAACCAAATCATCGACGACGGATCTCGTAGCATTTCCTCACTTGGTTTAGAATTGATAAATGGCTCTGTTTATCTGCATTTTTGGTAGAATTTATCCCTGATTTTTTACCAGGTAAGGATCTTTTATTATGGTAGTCTCTGTATAAATAACTCCCGATTTACAAGAATTAGAACCTCCCAAGAAACTAATGCGCTTGAAAGGAAAATCAAATTTTCACTACTAAAGGGATTTCAACCACTGATAGGGTTTACATTATCCCTGCTTTTATTCAAAGTCGCAATATTTATTGATACATGATACAACGAAGCATCAAGAAACCTAGCACATCAGAGAGCTATCAAAGCCCTCGTAAACAACACTAAGAAACAACAAACACACATTTATTTCGGTACATTATTAGAGCATATAAGAACAACACCATGAACAAAGCATCGACGCATTGACATTGTATCGATGGATATTTTAGAGATAAGACAACTTATTTCTTCCAATAAGAAGTTAGATTGTCGTCTGTGGTTTGACAAAGATGCCAATGGCGTCGAGGTAGTGTCCAGCTCTTCCGTGGAATCCAACCACCGTATTATTATTTATCGGGATGGAGAAAGGAGTGCCAGAACCGGTTCCAAAAGGTCCATAAGTAGCCCTATTTGTAGTGAATGACAGCGATGTGATCGTTAATAAAGTGCTGAATTTGCCATATGTCCCACTTATGGATATCAGGTGTTCAGAAGGCCAGTTAATAAGAACCTGCAAATAATGCAAAGCAAAATACGTGAACTACTTTAATTAGTAGTTTATGAACCATAAATGCAAACGGCAAAAAAATCGAAAAAATTTTAAAAATTTTTGACAATACAAACTGCAAAAAAACATTCTTAGATAATTTTTTCCTTTAGAAATATTTTCTATCAAAAAACTTAACACACCACAAGGGGGAATACTTACAGTTTTCCTTTCACCAATGTCATTAGGGTTTTCGCCTCCGAATGTTGCAGAATCCAAGCCAGTTGTGTCCCGGAAAGATATAGACTTAATGTTTGATCCTACATGGATGACTATCTGGTTTATACCTCGATTTGTCATATAACTCCATGGACTCCCACCTCGGCCTCCCCATGGACCTATTGAAATAGTTCCTTCTATGTCCCTCTGCATCGTTACCAATAACCACTATTACTGAGTTTTTTTTTGCTCTAACTGGGGTCCAAACTACCCAGCAAATTTTAAAAAAAAAATCATGAAGAAAAGAAAAACTTTACAGGTTTCACATGGATGCCAATTGCATCAAGGTAGTGGCCTCCTCTTCCATGAAAGCCAATCACGACCGAACCTTCAATTGGTATGGAGAAAGAAGTGCCGGTAGCATTTCCAAAAGGTCCATATGTGGTGAGATTAGTTTGGAATGCTAGTGATGTGATCACCACCATTCCAGCATAATCTCCATATGTCCCGGTTATGGATGTTAGATGCTCTGAAAGCCCATCGATCTCAATCTACACACATGTTGCATCATAGAATATTGTATATGGTATTAGCTTAGCTAAATAAGGAAGAGAAAAGGAAATGCTTCAATTGATTTGCTATCCTATGCAAGCCATAAATGCCATACTCACTCTTCTTTCTTCACCAGTGTCATTAGCATTTTTGCCGCCAAATTTTCCATACTCTTGGCCATTTCCGTCTTTAAAAGAGAGGGACTTGATATTGGTTCCTTCATGAACAATTATCTCTTTTATCCAGCTTCCCACCCTGAAACTGAAAGGATCTCCACCCGGACCACCCCATTGCCCAACTGAAATGCTTCCATGTGAAGTTGCCTGCACGGAAAGCAATAGTCATAGTCAATTATTTCTGTTGTTACTAGCCATATGGCTCGACTCACCTGCATTGCAACACTTGCCGAATGTCTGAAAAGGATACATGTCCAAGAAATACTAGACGAGGCTGTAAAATGTTACAGCAAAATGTCTTACTGATATATAGAAGAGGACGCTAGCTTAAAAGAAAACAATATTCATAAAATCCATCTATATTCATCCAAAGAGAAGTGAAACTTTAAGACTCAGACGAGGACGCATACTTGAAAAGAAAACAAGCAACAATAATAACCATATTTACTGATAAAATATAGTCGAATGAGCTTACCGGTGTCACAAAAACACCGAGTGCATCAAGGTAGTAACCACATCTCCCATGGAACCCAACCACGACGCCATCTGCTATAGGGATAGAGAAAGGTTCACCAGGAGCTGTTCCAAAAGGTCCATGTGTCGTGAGATTTGTAGTGAACGATAGGGAAGTGATCACTGCTAATACTCCTTTGTATCTTCCATAAGTTCCGCTTATAGATTTCAAATACTCTGTAGGCCATTGGATTGCAATCTATACATGACACAACGCATAAAATACAAGGTAAGTAAAATATCCAAGGGCTGCTGATCTATTATTTATTTAAAAAAGCATAACGCATTAAAATTATAAAGGGAAATGAATTACAAAAACATTCAGCAAGAAACATAACAGACAGATTATAAAGGATCTACAAAAATGCTATGGAATTAGCCTCCCTGTAAATGTCTTAATATATGAATAGCTAAGTCACCTTTTTCTCTTCACCCCTGTCATTAGGGTCGTTGCCAGTGCCACCGAATGTCCCAGAAACCAGGCCTCTGGTATCTTTGAAGGAAATGGACTTGATATTTCCTTCTACACGGAGGACTATCCCAGTTATCCCATCGCTTGCCCTGTAACACCAGCGGTCGCCACCTAAACCTCCCCATGGTCCCAATTTAACGTCTCCTCCCGAGGATGCCTGAGCGCAAACCAGCAGTCATCATCAAAACACATGTATCTATTAGCATTAGATGAAAATATACCTTAATTAGATAGTTTCATACCATTTGCTTAGACGAATCTGTTGAATGTTGGAATGTATCTGTCCTTAATTTATGTGGTTAATGCAATTGTGTAGGAGGTATATATAGACAGTTTAGATACGGAGGGGGGTATATATATTTGTTTATTTCAAATATCCAAACAATGAGGAAAAAAACAAAATTATCATACTGGAAGAAAAACGTGCAATATAAACTTTAATAATGCAATCCAAAAATTTATATGTCATGGGCCACTACAGAATATGACAATTAGCATTGTCTAGGACTTATCGTCAGAAAGATTTCTTACAATATGTGTTACTAGATGATAAAACTTGAGTAGTACATCAAGCGATCTAGAGAGACTTCAAGCGCTAAATATAGTGATTGATGTAACACAATTTGGCTTAAAATGAAATTAAAACCGATAAGGCGTTTGAGTGTCATCACTGATATTGGTGTACGTGCTTTGTTAAAAAAAAACCAATTCTTAGGTCAAAATGATGTCCACTCAAGTGAGCAATTGGTGCACTACCAATTCTTAGTTTTACCAATATAATTTTTCTTTGATATTTATATAATCATTCCACCATCAATGAATTTATTGACAAGCTTATGAACGGAAATGATATGTTCATCTATAATTTTTGATATGTCGGTAAAAAAATTACCAATGAATTTACTGACAGAAAAAACATGTTAAAAAAATTATTAGGCATGAATAATTAAATATTAATGTTTTTAATCATTCCATTAGTGATTCTGTCAGTATTATTTAATTTAAATTTTTAATTCAATCAAAAAATTTCAGAAACCTCCCAAATATCACCGACAACTTTTCAATTTGTTAGTGATTCTATCTGTCATATTTAATTTAAATGTTCAATTTAATCGAAAATTTTCAGAAACCCCCTAAATATCACCGATAATTTTTCATCAATCCGTCGGTGATTTTATCTGTAAAGGATGGTAATTAACAGTGCAAATGAGAAGTGAACAGTTCTAGAGCTCTCTGAAAAATACCGACAAAGTTAATCTGTAGATGATTCTTTATGTAATTGACAACATGAACAGTGGCAATTGATAAGTGAACAGTTCTAGAGCCCTATGAAATATACCGATGGAATTAATTTGTAGGTGATATCATCTGTAATTAGCATAATGAACATTGTCAGGAAAAAGAAAACAAGTTACCAACAGGTTTACAGACGGATTTTACTAATGGTATTTAATATTGTCTATAATGTTGTCTGTATAAATGATATATCATTGTACTTTTTGTTTTTTTCTTAATTCCTTCTTTTCCCATTGTAATTCCCCTAGTATATACCGAGGGGATAGTTCTGTTGGTGTTTACCAACGGATATAGCAAGGAAATATTATTTTGGTAAAATTGACTACAAACTACTGACGAAAACATTCCGTCAGTGTTTCTGTTTGTATTTATCAATTTTTTGGTAGTGCGGTTCGCTCAAAATATACCGAAAAACAAATTTATTATTAAAAAAATTGAACCAGTCAAAAATATCAATGAAAACCAAATGAACCAAATCAAATAGGGTCGGTCGATAGAAGAATTAACCGATCAAAATTAAAATACCTTATATTTTTTAATAAATAATTATTTTTAATAAAAATAATATAAATAAATTAAATAATATATTTTGTTCAATTATTTGTTGGTTCGGTAGCAAATAATTTACTCCAAAAACCAAATAAATCAAAAATTAAAATTATGCCAAAATCGAACAAATCGAACCAATTTAACTGAATTTGATCAATTTTTTCTATCGGTCTTAACTTTTGTTCACCTCACACACAATTGTTATAGATTCTTGACATGACATCACTTAAACCGCAAGTCATTGCCTATGATAAATGACAACATATCAATTATACTAATTTTAGTTTGTAATCATTTATTATACCGAACAAAAAAAATGAAAGAACACAAAAGGAAGTAAAATATATAGTATATAAT